>Ga0192240_10186_pt1 | contig 30151 bp, 39 predicted proteins | sample Koala_Koa27_H3_FD_131237 | JGI IMG/M metagenome (GOLD analysis project Ga0192240, IMG submission 131237) | Enriched cells from koala feces incubated with labeled cellulose particles, San Francisco Zoo, California, United States - Koala_Koa2-7_H3 ...
CTGCTGATAAAGGTCTACCTTCTGCGCATCTTCCTCTTCTTCCTTTTTCAACTGCTTCTCTTCTTCCTCTGCATTCTCCACCCACGGGTGATTCTTGAGGATGGTCTTGTGTGAAATGACGCCCACGCTTTTTGTGGCGATGTCGGCCAGTTCTGATTCACTCCGGATGGCCGTCCTGGTCCAGGTCTGGGTAATCTGTTTACACTCAGAACCCAGATGATGGCAGATTGCGCGCACCAGCCGGCCGAAACCCAGCTTGAACTCAGTCTCCATCAGCCCTGCCTTCAACTCCAGGAGGGAATACAGGTACTTCAGTGCCTCGCCGGATGTATTGCCGAACTTCTGCGGGTCCGGGTCCACTCCCTGTCCCTGCTCAAAGATTGCCTTCCTGGTTATGTCCAGGAACTTCTCCCTGGCCTCAATCGGGATGCTGATTGTCAGCGCCTCCACTCCACCTCCACCCCCGGTTCCGTCGGTTTCCACCTTGATTGCCTTATACTGCTTCAGTTCATTTACAAAGGTTTTTAAATCCTCACCGCCATAATTGGTCAGTATGAAGATGATTTCCTGTATGTCCTCCAGGTCATTCAGGAAACCGCTGAATACCTTGTCATAGGCATCTATCAACGGCTTCACATTGACCAGGTCATCCGTGGGGATATTGTTGTTGTAGAACGGGATGAATGGGACCTCCCCGAAGCCGTGCTCAAACTCATTGGTCATCTGGACACCTCCATCCGGGGAATCAGCCATCTCGAATATGTTATAGGCCTCCAGTCCCGTTTCTGAAATGGAACTGCTTTTTTTCTTATACACGCAGCACCTTTCTGCCGTCCAATATTCCCAAACATAGATTACCTTTCCATCCACGGCATCCCTTGTCTTATAATTCCGCAACACGGCATCTAACTGTCGGTCCAGGTCTGTGGAATACACCGGGATAATCTGCTTCGGGTCTATGGTCCCATACTTCCAGTTCCCGTCATCATCCTCCCAGTAGTGCAGCCATGCTACCTTGCAGTTTGAGGCCTTGACGCACAGGTCCTTGCATACCTTCGCATATTTGTCACCCAGCAGGTCTGCAATTTGTTTATTTACAGTCTCATTCCCTACGTCAAACAGCGGCTGGGCAGAAAACATATAGGCTGCCTTCTGGTTGACCAGCAGGCCGTGAAAGTTCCGCGGTATGCGGTTATCCGCATTCCGCAGCGGGTCATTGTCCCGGTTCTTTCTTACGCCATAGAGGATGTCATTCTTATTCTCATAATACCGTTCAGCTACCTTGGATTCCCTTATGAAACGCCGATGCCCAACAGAACAGCTCTTTATCAACTTCTTTACTATATCAATTGACATAATCTGTGGCATCCCACCACCTCCTTTATTTTAAAACTGATATGCCGCCCTTCTTGGCACAGTTCTCGGCAATACCTGTCGTTGCATCCGGAGCATCATCATGCTTGTTCTGACCCTCGCGCTGGTATTTTATCATTGCATTATGGTATTCAGGCCATCGGTTCTTCCAATCCTCCGGGTAATAGATATGCTGCATCACCCAGGAAGAGTTGGAATAAATGCGGGCCTGTTTATTCTGTGTCTGTGTGAACCACTTTATCGTGGTATAATTGCTGCCCAGTTCCTCCAGAATGCGGCGTACATTTCTTGCAAACCCACGGCCGCCATTGTTAGACTCAATCCTTGCCAGGTTGACCGCTCCTGCCAACAGCATCCTGGCCAGGGCCGGTTCCGTGACCTCCATCGGCTCCTTTGTGTACAACACATCAAGCACATAGGCCTCATTTGCGAATGTAACGCCATAGTTGATGCTGCACAGGTAATCTCCACCGGTATCCGCCGTATCAGTATAGTTGCGTATCTCCTTGAACTGAGGAAGCACCCCGCTGTATGTCTTGAAGCTGGTATATAACCTACCCTTCAGGTCAATCGGCTCCTGCTGGTAGTTGGCTGATGCAATGTCGGCGCCCATCTCAGAAATCACATCCTCGTACTCCACCTTGGTCATGATTTCGTCGCAGAGCATGGTACCGTCATCCTGAACAGCCCTGTAGGTAATCAGATGGCACTTATCAGCTTTTCGCTCCAGCATCCTCCCCACCAAATCATCCGAAGCCCACCGGGTCATAATAAGGATCTGTTTCCTTGGTCGCTCCATACGTTGTACCAGGGTGTTGTTATACCATTCCCAGTGTTTATCCTTCACAAGCTCATTGGATGCCTCCTCATTGTTCTTGATGATGTCATCCACTATGACAAAGTTTGCTCCTATACCGGTGGATGTTCCTCCTGGTGATGTCGCCAGATAGTTCTTCTCTTCTGAACCGTCCAAGCTCCAGAACCCTTTTGCCGCATCCCCCTGCTTGATGAATGTGTCTGGGAATATGTCATGAAAGTACTCCTGTTTTACACCCTCGTTCTCCACCAGTATCCCATCCCTTGTCTGTTGGGCAAACAGACCGGAAAGTATCTGGTTATAGGAACCGGTGATTATCTTAGTCCTTGGGTTCTGACCAAATATCCACAATACGAAAAGCCTCGCCGTGAAAGTCTTCCCATGGCGGGGCGGCATATTGATTATTAATATCTGTTTCTTTATCCGGTCCTCATAAAAGGCCTGTAGTGTCTGGCACAGGTCTTTCAGGTAAGGCCGGTTCTCTTTATAGAACTCAGGATACAGAAGGCAGCAAAAAGACCAGAAATCCCTTCTGGCCTTTTTTATAGCGAGCGCACGCTGAATAATCAGGTATTCAATCATTGACTCCTTTTTAGGAACTGTTGATGTTCTCATACTTTTTCGCAAGTTCCATCAGCTCCTCCTCAGACATTTCATCATAAACCTTGCGTACATCCACTACGCCGCTGTGCTCGATATCCATTTTATCCTTGAACATCCCCAGATGCCGCCCAATCAGTTCCAGGGCCTTAAGCTTGTCGGACAGCTTGTATTTTTTGACATAGCCGGCAAACTCCTTATCCTCTCCAGCTCCCTCGTAAACATCCATCACTTCCAGGCCGGCAATGCACGCCGCCGTCTCGTCGTCTAAACCGGTAATATCCAACGGTTTTCCACTGTCATCAAACAGCTTCCGGATGTCAAAGAACCCTAATTTCGCCAGTTCCTGCAGCACCCTGTCCTGGGTAATCTCGGTACGCTTCTCACGTTCCTTCATACGTTCATCAATATAGTTTTCAACCTCAGCATTTCTAAGCAACCTACCACCATTTGTGGCTGCTACAGTATCCTTCTTTACCCGTGGATACGCCACCTTGTAAGCCCTGGTGGCATTAAGGTCAATCAGGTATTCATCTGCAAATATTTTCTGTTTTGGCGTTAATGCCATGGGCTCACCTCCTTGTGTCAGTCAAAGAAAAGAACCCCAGACTTGTGACGGCCTGAGGTCCCAGAAAGGAATTTACAATGTCAATGTTATCTGTTTGAGTCAGCCACCAGGATATGACACTTGGCGGCCGTTATTTGTGGGGAGGATAGGAAGTGGCTTTTACACCACTCCCAGTTTAAAGTCTACCACATTAAAACCGTGAAAACCGTGAAAACTAAAAGTTTTTTAAATAATAGTCATGCTTTCCTCGACAACTATCTGCTGTATAGCATCGGCCCTTACTCTGATATATCCGGTTCATGCCGTGCGCCACCTGTATCCAGGTCATGTCCTCCACATAATACAGGGTCATTATATTGCGTATCTCAATATCATCTAAACCGGTTATGTACTCCTCCACCTGCGTCTGAAGTTCCAGAAGTTCTTGTTCCTCCTGCATCAAATTGCCATACTGCTTCTCATATTCCCTCTTGGCTCTGTCATGTTCAGGAACCGGGTAACCCGTAATCCTCACAGTTCCCAGCGGTTTCTTTCCTCTCTTCCCACAGGACACGGAATCCGATACCCGTACTCCCTTCTGCTCCAGCTTTTCAAGCCTACGGCGCTTCTTCTCTGTCTGTTCCCGCACCAGTTTTATCCTGGCCCTGGCATCTGCATACACCACTAGAATGCTCTTGTCCACCGGCATCACCTCCTCCCACATCCAGCCACGGGCATGCCCAGCACCCATACCGTATCCTGCCCTTGTTGTTGCGCTGGCCGTCACAGCCCCCGCGCCCGTTGTCTATGTAGCACTGTCTCATGGTACCGTATCACTCCCTTCGGCAGCCGGCGAAGTCCCGGGTCCGGGCACAGGCTGGTATAAGCATAAGGCGGCCTCCTGACAGGCCATGTATCCGGCGGCGGTTCCCTGATGGCCGATTCAGCCGATGCCGCCACGGCCGATGTCCGCAGGACCTTGTTGGCTTTGGCCTGTTTACTATCTGCTTTTATCCTCATAGACACCACTGCCTCATTACGTCCGTTACCACCTTCAAGACCTGTACTGCAAAGTTTAATCCCATATAAAATCCCACTCCTACTATGACGCCAAAGCTGTACCATTCCAGTACTTTCTTAATACACTCCTTGCACATCTCCTGCTCCTCCTTTCGTATCTCAAATCTCAGTTTACCGATGTAATGTGTGAATCTATGGATATCAATTCTCTGCTCATTTTTAATTCCTGGAAGTATTCCTTTCGCAAAATCACATAACCATTATCAAGTAACAAACAATTATCAGAACATATGAATGGCTTTGTTCGCAAATTTTGTATTACCTTCTCGGCGTCTCTTCTATCCATTTTTCACCTCCAAAATTCTAATTTTCTTTCGGTTCAAAGCATACTGAAATATCTTCCGTATCTTCTTCATCTATTGCACACGTCAATAGCGATTCACCCAAAAATCCATATGCACCATTCTCAATGATTTCACACCATTTACAATCAAGACATTTTTCTTCCACATAATCCTCCAAATGTTAATTGCAGCTTACTACCCTTACTCCATAATACCTCTCGTCAACGCTACAAACTATATCTCCATACTGCGTGAGCATCATATGTCCATCCAGTCCAATCACAACACCATAATCTTTAAAATAGCTGTCTTTTTTCACATCGACTGTTTTATTTGTCTCTTTATCATATACTTCCAGAACCATATTGCCTCCATTAAATCCTAATATTGCTTATTTCAGTTTACACGAGTATTCCAAGCTGTGAGTGCTCCGTCCTGAGATGGCCACATCATCCCTGTAGATGCTGCATAGCACTCCTCATTCGTACATTGTACCGCCCAACCATCAAAGGGCGCATATGCAAGTGGTTGTCGTTCTAAGGTTGCTTCGCTCCCACAAAAGGGACATTTTTTTATCATATCTTTTATCTGCATCAGATACCTTCTTTCTTTGTCAAATGCTAATTCTGGTTCCAGGGTTTAAAAGCTCTAATCTTCTCGATTAGTCCTAATGCATCCCCGTTAAAGCATATAGCTCTATCGTCTATATAGCAGACTGCGGGCGGCTTGTGTGCAACTACATCATCAACCACAATATGGTTATCTCTCAGATAGCGCCTAACCGCTCCCATGCCCTCCGGCCTTGCACATCTGGTAGATACCACAATTACCGCGTACCCTTCCATGCGTAAGTAATTGATTGCTGCCTGTATCTCCGGCACAACCGGGTCCGATATAACCGATATACCCTGCCATCCGCTTGTGTAACTATGTATAACTCCATCAAAATCAAATACCACTGTTTTTTTCTTATTCATTCTCTTCACCTATATCCTAATACTCATAATCTCCACACACACCATCTGTTGGCATATACTCATCCTTTTTCTTGCAATGAATCTTTTCTCCCTCATTTACGTCCTCAACAAGATAACCATATCTGCAAGTAGCGCAGCATATATCATTGTCCCATTCTTCTTCCATTCTCTTTACCTCATATTTTAAATAACGATTTACGGTAACAACTTATCTGCATCCTTCAGTATGCCTTCATACCGCTCGGCCAGCTTCCGGTGTACATCCATCTCCCTTTTATACCGGGTTACCCATGCCCTGCAACGGCTTACGTTCTCTTTCGCTTCGGCCAATTTACCCTTGTCCGTAGTGTACATGGCATAGCAAGGGCTCTGCATCTGCCTGTATTGTTCTTTTAGCTGCTTCCACTTTATGTCCTCATCCACGTACAGCTTTGCGCAATCCACTGCCCGGCCCAACTCATCCTGCCTTCTGCCCGTGAGCCATTCACGTATTTCCCGCACCTGCTCCCCATTCGGCCAGGAATGGCTAAGCTGCTTAAGCATTTTACGTATCTGGTTCTTTCCCGCGCCGGGGAGGAATGTATCCAGGTCTATCTCCATCCTCCCGTTCGGGATGTTGTATTTAATTACCATCCTTTATCCTCCTTATCCTCGCCTTAAGGCTCTCCATCACCCAGTTCTGCATGTCATCCTTACGCTGCAGGGCCTGCATCACGTCCTCATCCCGTGTCCCGGTGCATACCAGGTGGTGGATGATGACCTTCTCCTGCTGGCCCTGGCGGTGCAGGCGCTTATTGGCCTGGGTGTATGACTCATAGTTCCACGTCAGGCCGAACCAGATGACATGGTTCCCGCCCTGCTGCAGGTTCAGGCCATAGGCACTGCTGGCCGGATGGGTCAGCAGGATATCAATCCTCCTGGCATTCCAGTCATCCTCGTCCTGCGGTGTCTTAAGCTCCCTCACCCGCAGGCCGGTCTTCTTAAGCGCCTCCAGCAGCCGTGTCCGGTCATGCTGGTAGTTGTAGAACACCAGCGCCGGCTTACCCTGCAGGGACTCGACCAGCTCCATGAACACCTCCACCTTGCAGCCATGGACCTCATGGACCTGCCTGTCCTCGTCGTAAATAGCCCCGTTGGCCAGCTGCAGCAGCTTGTTACCCAGGGCTGCCGCACTGGTTACGCTGATGTCCTCCCCGTCCTCTGGCAGCTGCAGGACCATCTCGCGCTCCAGCTCACAGTAGGCTTTAAGAGCCTTTGCGTCCAACTCCACCGGTATCTCATGGTACGTGATGTCCGGAAGCTGCAGGTAATCCTCAGCCTTCATGCTGATGCAGATGTCGGATATCTTCTCCAGGATGCCTTCCTCGCTCCCGGGCTTGGCCTCGTAGCTGTACACCATGCCGTCTGCCCCGCGCCTGTCCGGCTGGAAGTACCGTTCCCGGAAATGCGTGTACCGCTTCCCAAGGCGCTCACCCCCGTCCAGCAGGAATACCTGGGCCCACAGGTCATCCAGCCCGTTCGGGGACGGGGTGCCGGTCAGCTCCACCAGCCGTTCGATGTGTCCCCCCACGCTGGCCAGGGCCTTGAAGCGTTTCGCACTGTGGCTCTTGAAGCTGCTGGACTCATCCACCACGACCATGTCGAAGGGCCAGGCGTTCCGGTAGTAATCCACCAGCCACACCACGTTCTCCCGGTTGGTGATGTAGATGTCTGCCGGCGTGTTCAGGGCCTTCACCCGCCTGGACTGGCTCCCCAGTACCTGGGACACCCGCAGCATCTTTGTATGGTCCCACTTGGCGGCCTCCCTTGTCCAGGTCCCCTCCGCCACCTTCTTGGGTGCTATCACCAGGACCTTCCTGACCTGGAACCGGTCATACTTAAGCTCCTTGATGGCCGTCAGCGTGGTGACCGTCTTGCCTAATCCCATATCAAGGAATAGGCCCAGTTTCTTGACTTCAATGATTTTGTTGATGCAATGCTGCTGATAGGCATGTGGCTCAAATATCATGCGGCATCACCTCCTCCTGCGATTATGTTCAATCCTCATCGGCCCGGACCTCTTCCCCGAACCGCCTTAACTTCAGCCCGGTGTCACAATCCTCCAGGAACCGTTCCACCTCCTGGATTCCTCTCAATACCCTTACGTCCTGCCCCATGTCCAGGAGGCACCTTATCTGCACCTTCTGCAGGGCACTCAGCCTCCCGCTTTCGGCCTTAAGTTCCACGAACACCGGGCGCATGCCGGGCAGTACCACTATCCGGTCCGGCACCCCATCGTTGCCGGGGCTTACCCACTTATAGGCCCGGCCGCCCAGTTTCCTTACCTCCCTCACCAGGACCTTCTCAATCTCCTTCTCAAGCATCCTCATTCCTCCCGTCTACAAACTTCCCTCGCGCACGTATGTGTGTATGCATATAGGTGCGTCAGGCGTTATGTGTGTATATCTATTCTATCTATTTTTATACTTATATAGATAATTGGTAGTCATAGTAGTTAGATACTAGAAAACCTTGTATATTCAATGCTTTTCTAGCCTACGTTGCTCGGCTACTATATGGACTACCGACTACTTTCCGCGTGTCTACCAACTACTTTCTGACTATTTTCAAACTACTATACTAAGTAGGCGCGCGCTCAAACCCTTTTTGGTTTCCATAGGGCCCGAATCTTCTGGGGGTTTTTATCCTTTTCCATCCTTTGGTGCTTAGCAGGATATTGTTAATCTCAGTGCTGTCACTACGCTTCATGTACCGCTTTTCGCCTCCATAACATTCCTCCCAAATTTCTACCGCACACACTTTATTTCTCTTAACAAGCTCCACGCTCTCGTCATGCTGGATGAACCCACTTAAAAACTGCCTCCGCTGTCCAATCGCCATCTGGTCCCAGTTTGAGGGTATTGGCTTCTCCAGGAAGTCCTGTATGACTCCCTCTTTCCCTGACAGCTCCCTGTGGTTCTCCTGCTGCTCCATGGCCATGGCCTCTATCTCCTTTGAAAGGTACAACGGCTCCCCTAATGCCCAGTACGCGTAGGCCTCAGCCCATATCTGCTCCACCTCACCGGGCATATCCGTCCAGATGGATTTCTGCGCCGGATGCAGGCCCACGTCCACCGGCCAGAACCGGCGGTTACCGGTCGCGTCCTTCAGGAACTCGTTGTCGTTGCTGGTCCCGAAGAACACGCAGCGCCTCGGATGTTTCTCCGTCTGCCTGCCATAGGCCGCTCTATAGATGTCGTAACACTTGCTTAAAAACTGCTTAATGGCGGATGTCTCCTGTTTCGTAAAGGCCGTGAGCTCCCCCACCTCGTTGATCCACGTTCCCTGTATCAGCTCTGCGGCGTCCTTGCCCTCGAATGACGTCAGGCTGTCCGAGAACCACGCCCCTCCCAGGATGGCGAGGAACGTGCTCTTCCCTATTCCCTGCGGCCCCGTGATGATTGGCATGTTATCGTATTTCACACCGCCCACCACGGCCCTTGCCACGGCCGCGCACAGGGACTTACGCATCACGGCCCTTGTGTACGGCGTGTCCTCGGCCCCCAGGTACACGCTTAACAGGGTGTCCACCCGCTTCACGCCGTCCCATGTGAGGCCCTGCAGGTACTGCTTCACCTCGTTTATCTTCCCCTGCTCCCCCACGATTGCCAGGGCGTCCGTCATGTTGTTCCGGGCCGTGATGCCATAGTAGGTCTCCATATACCAGTAAAAGCCGGAAATGTCCGTATCCGTCCATAACCGTTTCTCTGATTCCTTGTTCCACGGCAGAGCGCCTAAAACCAACCCCCTGCCCGCAAACTCGTCGGTCACAATCTTCCCCTTGAGCAAAGGGTCGTTCTGCAGCACCAGGATGATGTTGTTCACGGTCTTCTTATAATTGCCGTTCCCGTCCACCGCCAGCTGGCCCATCCACGCGATGTCGTCCGTGTCCAGGCTGCCATTCCCAGTGGATGCGAATGCCGCCACTGCCTCATCGTGTTTCTCCCGCGCCATCAGGTCAGCCACGGCCCTGTCAGCCACGGCCAGCCTGCTCATGGCCACGAAGGACGGCAGCTTGTTGACCGGTGTCCCCTCCTTGGCCCCATCGTCCTTATCACCGTACATGTGCAGCCGGACCAGGTCGAACGCGTTGACCAGCTGGCCGCAGCAGGGGTCGTGGGAGTGGTGGGAGTACAGGAACAGGCCGCCGTCATACACGATGGCGCCGCCGGTCGTCTCGCCCCCGGTGTATGTGTAGCGCCCTGTTGTGGCCGTCTCCTCATACATCCCCGGTATGAACCGCTCCATTGCCTCCACGATGCCGTACGTCCGGCAGAACGCGCCTATGATGCCCCGTTTCGCCGTGGGGTCCTCCTGTTTGGCCAGACGGCGCCGTTCAATGGCATCCGCACCCGGCACCTGGGGCCACTGAGTGACGTCCTTCCAGTCCCCGTACATCCCCAGCAGCCCGTCCAGGCTGCAGAACGGCTTGTCATATACCTGATATATGTATTGGCTGTCGCTGCAGCAGCTTGGCCAGTACATCAGCCGGTGCGCCTCAAATGTTGTCGGGTCGCAGAACCCAATCCCGATGAGGGATGCCAGCTTCCTGGCTGCCGGCTCATACTCGTCCGCCGTTGCCGTCCGGTCCACCGGTACGATGACGCGCAGCCTTGGGGCATACCCGCTGTGCTTCCGGGTGCTGTACACGGCCGCGGCGCACCCCAGCCCTCCCACGCGCCTAAGGATGTCGTCCGTCTGCCCTGCGGGTATGTTGTCCAGGTCCAGTGTGAGCAGGTCCCTGCCCTCCACGTGGTCCTGCTTCCTGCGGTTCCCCTTCAGGGTGCCGCCTACGAATCCGCCTATGTCCTTCAGTTCATCCTGCTGCGCCTTTGGGAAGGCAAGGTACTGCTCCAGCGTCTCGTCTCCCCTTACCGGGGTGCTGAGCTTCTCTGTGAACTCGGACCACATGATGGTGCTCCCCGGCCACTGTATCGCCTTCCGGCTTCCTGCTGTGCTGATATGCAGCATCCTGTTATTCTGCACCCTGTCCCCTCCTAGTCCTTCATGTAGTAGTCACTCTCAAACCCGGCCCCCTTAAGTACCAGACCCGGCGCCCAGGGTATCGGCTCGGCCATCAGGCCGCATATCCCGTCCACCGTTGTCTCCATGGGCGCGTCGATGATGACCTCGTCATGCACATGGAACACCACCTGCAGGCCCCTGGCCGCGATCCGTTCCAGGGTCACCGCCAGACAGTCCCGGGCTATCGCCTGCACGATGTTCTCGGCCATCTTGCCGCCGTAAGTGCTTGTAACTTCCCACTTCCGTGTCTGCTGCCCCATTGTGTGATAGTGGATGGCCGTTTTTCCGAATTGGTTTTCCTTTAGAAATGGCCTGCAATAGTACAACTTCCGTCCACTTGGTAACTGCACGGTAAGGAAGGACTGGCCGTAAATGAGGTCCCCCTCCAATGCGAAAATAAGTCCGTTGATACCCTGCGGCTGTGCCGTTTCCATGACCGTAAGGGCCGCGTTCTCCACGGCATACCAGAGGCCACATATCTGCCGGTTGGCCTGTCTCCATCTCTGCACGATGTCCGGCAGTTCCTCCTCGGTAAGGCCCTGTTTCAAGGCCCCCATGGCAATCAGGGAATTGGTGCCGCCCTGATACCCCAGGGCCAGTGTGGCTACCTTCCCTTTTTGCCGCAGGGCATATTCCGGGTTGCCCTTCACAATCCGCTCCACCGGGATACCGAACATCTGGGAGGCGGTTGCCTCGTAAATCTTCCCATGGGTGGCAAACACCTCGTTCACCCACTGTTCCCCGGCCAGCCAGGCAATCACGCGGGCCTCTATGGCACTGAAATCAGCCACCACGAACTTCTGCCCCTCCGAGGGTATGAAGGCCGTCCTGATGAGCTGGGACAGCGTGTCGGGTACGTTCCCGTACAGCATCCTGAGCCCGTCATAGTTCTTCGCCTTCACCAGCTCCCGGGCATAGTCCAGGGTCCTGAGGTAATTTCTGGGCAGGTTCTGTAACTGCACCAGCCGCCCTGCCCATCTCCCTGTCCGGTTGGCCCCGTAGTACTGCGTCAGCCCGCGCACCCTGTCCCCTTCCCCACGCGCCGTGTCCATGGCCACATACTTCTTGATGGAGGTCTTGCCCAGCTGCTGGCGTATCTCCAGCATCCGCTGTACCTTATCCGGGTTGACGCCGTCCAGCAGGCTGGACACGGTCTCCTTCCTCAGGTTCTCCGTCTCCGTGCCGTTATCCTGGAGCCACTTCAGGAGCTGTGCCGTGCTGTTCGGGTTCTGCAGCCCGGTCAGGCTGATGGCCTCGTCCGTCAGCTTCTGGGTGCTGATGCCGTCTATGTACAGCGCCCCCTCAATCAGCCTTGTATCCACCCGGACGCCATAGGCATTCATGAGGACGTCCATCTGCCACAGGCGTTCCTCTTCCTCTGGCATCGGGAACAGGTCCAGCCGCTTCAGTATCTCATGCTCCGTGACCACGTCCTGTCTGCAGTATTCCTTGAACAGAGCCCATTTGTCCGGGTCATGCCACGGCTGGTTCCACGTCCGCCCGCCGTTGGCCTTCGTAGGCTTGCAGGGCACGCAGAAGTACCGTATCAGCGCCTTGCCGACCGCAAGCTTCTGTTTGTCCTGCGGCAGCCCGATGGCCCTTCCCGTGGCATCCAGGCCGGCGGTGTACCCGCAGTACAGGCCATGCGCCATGGTGCAGCGCCACTGGTCAATGGGCGTTTCATATCCTGCCCGGTTCAGGCAGTACCATTCGAACGCCGCGTTATAAGCGTGCTTAATTACATTGGGGTCCCTCAGGGCATCTTCCCATATCTCTGGTGGGAATGATTCATCCGCCATAAGGTCTATGACCTCCACCGGCCCGTCGTCCCACTGGTACGCAAACAGGAGGATCTTAAAATCCGGTGACTGGGCGTATCTGTAGGCCCCGGCCTTGCTGATGTCCACGCTGCTGCGTGTCTCTATGTCTATGCTGAGATGATGTTTTGCCATCCGTCCTACCTCCTGTCAGGTTGAGGGGCCGCAGGGCCCCTCTCATGGTCATCAATATGGCATCCCCGTGATTGGGTTGACAGCAGCAGGCGTCTGCGCCCATGGGGCCGTCTGTGGCTGCGGGGCATAACCTGCGGCTCCTGGGGTTGCCGGCATGGTTGCCTGTGGTACCGGTGTCCCGAAAGCCTTAGCCGCGCTTGGCGCGCTTCCTGCCAGGGGCTCCCCGTCCCGGAGTTTCTGTACCGGCCCCAGGTAGCAGCCAATCCCCTTCTTCCCCCCGAATGCATAAGGGGCAAAATTGACGTTCACACGGCCATACATGCCGCTGTATACCTCGGACTGGTTGATGATGGGGTTGCCCATCCTATCCACCACCTCCGGCGGATAGTCTGCCTTGGAGGTTGCCGTGAACACCCAATGCCCCTTACACTCGGGCCCAAAGGCCATGCCATCCGATGGACGCGCCCCATCCCCGTCATAGACCGGGTTTGGAACGATGGGTGGGCAGCTGTTATTCCACTTGCTGGTAATGCCCCTCTGTTTTGCCGCCTCGATGGCCGCGTTAATCCTCCCCATGGTGTCCGTGTCAGTCTTCGGCACAAGCACAGTCACCTGGTACTTCTCCTCCTGTCCTGGCTGATAGGCATAGGGCTTGAACAGGTGCACATAGGATAATCTTGCTTCCCCGGTTGTTACGTTTGTTGATTCATTCATGCTATTCTTCCTCCTTGAACGCCTCCGCGGCGCTTACTTTATTTGTGATTGCTGGCCGTTTATCTGTTTCCTCTACTAATGCCGGCTTCCCTGGCTTCTTGACCACCATGTCGCCCACGAGCTCCTGGAAGTCCTTCTTACCCACCACCTTCTCGACCTGGGCCAGTGAAAGCGGCTTGCGCTCCCACAGGATGGTGTCTGATATGCCATTCGATGTAAGCGTGCTGAATGCCTTATCCATGTCGGTCCAGTCCCTGGAGCCTCGGCCCTCAACGGCCTTCCAACCGGGCACTTCCTTCCCGGCCAGGCAGTCCGCCAGGGCAACATCCTGGGCATCACTGAGCCACTTCGCCACGTCCCCGCCCTTAAGCAGGTACCGGCCCAGCTCTTCATTTGTGAGGAGTTTTGGGTCTGTCCCCACCAGGAAGGCCAGTTCCACGTTCTTTTCCGCACGGGCCTTGCATCTTCCTCTGGCCCTGCAGTACTTACAGGTCTTTAGCGCCGGCGCGAACTCGCCCTCCCCCTTGATGGCCAGTGCTGCCCGCTCCCTGACATACTCCCCGAACTGCAGCATCTCATCCAGGGTACACTCCCATTCGGATATGCCGTCCGGAAGCCGTGGCTGCACGATGGACAGCCTCACCGTCTCAATCTGATATAGCATCCTGTAGGCCTCGTGGGCCCCCAGGGCATACAGCAGCATCTGTGGGTTCCATTCGGCCGTCACGCGGCCGTCCGGACTCTTACCATATTTGAAGTCGATGACGTGCAGGGTGTTCCCTCCTATCAGGATGCAGTCTGCCGTCCCGAACCCTTCCGGTACGTATGTACTCAGGTCCACCTGCTTCTCGATGGCCACGTAAGGGCTTGACGGGTACTTCATGGCCATGGACTTGACATAGTCCAGGTATTCATCCGTGTAGCCCATCATCTCATCATCCCACAGTTCCTCCTTCTTCAGCTTGTTGATGGCGTTGGTAAGCTTCCGCTTCCCGAAGTCTGGCGTGTAGAAATAGTTCCGGACCTTAAGCTCCGCCAGTTCATGCGCCAGCGTCCCCTCGGCCGCAGCCGTCCCGGAGGGGTTGTCCGGGAACTGCTCCTGCAGCCTGGCGCTTGGGGTGCAGGCCATCCACTGATAGGCGCCTGATGCACTCAGGAGCGCATGGGCCCTTCCTGCATGCCCTCCCATCATATCTGTGCCCCCAGCCCCCTGAGTGCGGTCGCGAACGCACCATACTGCGCCTGTGGCAGGGATGGCATTGCATCCACGCCGAAGCTCCGTATGAGCTGTAACAGTTCCGGCTGCCTGCCTGAGTCCATCAGCGGGATGGCTGCCCTCGTCAGGTCATCCAGCGTGTAGCTTGGCACCGTTGTCGGGATTGGCTGCACGGGTGGGGTTGCCGGGGCCTGCCCGGCTGGCGGTGTTACCGGGGCCGCGGGGACCGGCTGCTGCCCCGGCGGGGTGACAGGGACCTGTTGGACCGGCTGGATGGGCGCCGACGTGAAGGTTTCCGGGGTAATCCCCGCCGTGGGCCCTTGGGATGCGTCTTTACCGGAAGGGGCCTGTCCCATTACCTTTCCCGCGAACCCCATCATTTCCTCATAACTTTCAAATACTACTGTCATCGTCATAGTCTTAATCCTCCTTGATTTTTTAATGTCCATCCCTTATACTAAGGATGGTTAGATTATTTTTTGTTTGGACCTTCTGACGGCTCCACCCGTCTGGGGTCCATTTTTTTGTGGGCCAAAATACCCTCCGACTTCGTAGGTTGCCTTATTGTTGTCCCAGTTATATGCCCTGCCATGCCCACTTGCCAGAATGTACATATTTACATCTCCGGTTCCGGTCTTACTGCGCCATTCTGCCAGCAGGTCCATTATGGCCCGCAGTTCTTCCTCGGGGTTGTACATCTTCCTCACCTCCTCTCATGCGCTCCGCATCCATGTCTCCTGCGGAAGCCGTATATAACGCCCATCCACCTTCTGTCCTTCCTCATAAGCCTTCCGGTATCTCTCCGCGCACCCACTTCCATCAGGCCGGTACCCGGCGGCAACCAGTTTCTCAGTGACCCGGTCTGCACCGCCATTCCCGGCTTCCTTGGCAGACATGTTAATCCAGTTGATTTCAATGGTCCCCGCCTGTCCCGCTATCATGCGGTCAACCATGCGCTCATAGGCACCTCTATATGTCTTGTTCAATCCATTTCCTCCTTTCACAGTTCCACGCCCATGGCCATCATCATAATCACAATGGACACCATCCACATCCCCACTCCCCATATGACCATGGGTACCGCCCGTTTGGCCAGCCGCATCCATGGACCGTCATGCCGGTTCCGGCGCCGTCTGAACGTGACCATCCGCCGTCTGCCCATCATGTTGGTAAGCACCGCTGTGGTGGGGCCTACGATGTCCAGACGCCAGCCGTGGTATCGGATGGCCGCCTCGGCACGGATGGCTAACTCAGTTACTTTTCTCATTGCGCTTTTCCTCCTTCCTCTATTTCGGCTACCGGATACGTCATAATAAATCGCTCCAGGTCACTCCCTCGTATCTTCCGCTGGCCCAGGAGCAAAGATGGAAGCTTTTTTGTACTGATAAGCTCATACACCTTGGTTGGGTTAACCCTGAGAACGCCTGCCGCCTCCTTGACTGTGTAGATTGGCTTGTAAGGTTCCACCATCGCTTTTACCCTCCTTCCTCTCATAGTCCCTGCACGGATACCACCGTGTCCGTTCCAGGCACTGGCTATGCCGGCAGGTCTTGCATGTCGTGTTGATATGTACCGCCTCCCTCATTGCGTTTTGTCCCCCTCCTTGGTATACTGTACTTACAGGCTCCCGCCAGAGCTGAGTATATAAGAAAGGAGAATCCTATATGCTGAATACACGTTCCTTTTGTGACCAGGAAAACCACGAACATGCAATTGTTCCTCCTATTGTGGATGTAAGAGACAATCTTGGTGTCCTGGCAATCCATGTGCTATCTGCAAAAGAGGATCTTGCAAAGATGGATTATGAAACAATGATTCACAAACTTTACGACATTACCTGTGAACTGCATACAGCCTATGACCGTGAGAGAACGCGCATTGATTACTAGTTCACACTCCGTGGATGCCACTTGCATTCACGGGGATTTTCTTTCTTTCAGCTTATCACTCACTATATCAAGGCTTTGACGGCCTACCCTCATGGCTATTTCACCGTCAACTTCTGTCAATACGGCGCGGACTAAGCCAATCTCTAATCCTGCACCATGCTCTTTTACTGTCTCCAGTATCGCATTGTATAATTTATCTCTTTCGCTTAATTCAGCCATTTCATGTGTCCTCTCCTTTCCATACATAGCCTGTATCTTCCCATAGTTTCTTTGGTGATATGTAAAAGCTCCTGTTTTTCTTTCGCTTGGTGCATCTGCCTATCGGTAGCCATCCAGCGTCTATTCCTTCCCTGACCCACAATGCATCCTTGCCATATACCTTAGCTGCCACCTCCATCGGCACGCCGCCAAGTCCAAATTCTGGGTATGGCTGCATACCCGACATGAGTATCCGGGCTACATGTTCAGCAATCTGCTGGGCCAGATGCATTTCCTGTACTGCTTCCTGCTGTTCTTCTATTGACATATTTTGCTTCTCCTTTCTTGACTATTCCTCTCCACATAACCCATTGTCGTATTGTTTTACTCTCCTCCTCGTGATACAATCTTCTTATCAAACGATTATGGGGGCTAAAAATATGGGATATTTTGATACACATGTTGAATTGATAATATGCATTATTACCGCGTTGCTTGGATACGTAGCTGGCCGGAGACACCAACTCTTTTTAGAAAAGCGGGCAATGCTACATGACCGTTTTGAAAAGCTATATGCACCATTTGAAAAAATGATTTGGATTCATACGCAAGGAGCTTTTCATTTTTCAAAACTTGACCCTGATTTACAAAGGAAGTTTTTTGAACTTCTTTTTAATAATTACGAATACGCAGATTCTGAATTAAAAGAATTACTCATGCGTTTTAAATGGACGTATGACACTCCTGGTGCTGATATGGAGGAAGCAGATAGGCATTTCTTTATGATAGAAAACCGAATATCTCAAATATTTGGTATACTATCAAAGAAGCTCTTTCTTGAGCCATACAGCATTAAACACGCTGGCAAAATCACCGAAGAATGGGACAGGCTTTCATAGCTGTTCTTCTTTTTTCCTTTTTATCCAAGACTGATACTCTGAATCATCCCAAGGCTTGCCATCCCAAGTAATGCCGTTGAAATGGTCAATTCTATATATCTTCCACTTAAGATACAATCCGAGCAGAAAAACAAATGTTACAAAAACAAGAGTTTCTTTATGCATCTCTCTCACCTCCTTTTCCAGTTGACACACACACGCGATAGTGGTATAGTCATTTTGCCGAACGTACGTTTGCTACTTGATGAGTTTTTCGATTGGTACTTTGAAGTAGTCAGCCACTTTCTGGACTTTACTGATGCCGGGCTCATTTTCATTCCATTTGCAAATGCTACTACGTGGAAAATTGAGAGTGCGTTCCAGCTGCGATATTGATACTCCTTTGCTTTTGCATAGAGCCTTGACATTATCGTATAACATTTTTACCTCCCTTCATCTTAAAACTGCGCAAAATTTTGAGATAAAGCATTGACAAATTGCGTAAAATATTCTAAAATTGGAAGTGCCAACAACTAATTAAGAATAGCAATTTATAGTTTGATATTTCGCAAAATCTTGCGCAATTTATATTTTTATTATACACAAAATTTTGCGCATGTCAAGTATTAATTGCGCAAAATTTTGAGGTGTGATATGGGATTATATGAGAATATAAGGGATTTAGCGAAAATTAAGGGTTACTCCGTCAATCGTTTAGAGCATGAGCTTGGATTTGCAAGAAGTTCAATTAATAAATTCAACAAAAATACTCCTAGCGTTGATAAACTTCAGCAAATTGCCAACAAACTTAATGTAACCGTTGATGATTTGGTGAGAGAAAGAGGACTTACTACATGTAAAGAATGTGGTTTAATGTATGATTCATCTTGCCCCGAAGACGTAAAAACTCATTTTAAGCGGCATTCTGCATGGATAAAAGCAGTAGAAAAGTTTGGAGAGTTATATTGTGACTATCCAGAACGCGAACAAATTAAAGCCGAGAATAGGAATGCATCTCATGATACGTCTTTACCGCTAACCGAACGAATTGATGCTCAACTCAAAGTATTGCGGTGTCTATTTTCAAGAAGCGTTGAAGGAAGCGGTTACGATTTAAGACATGTGCCATTTGATACGTATGTTTCCATGATGTTGGGAAACGAAACTTACAGAAAAAACAATCTTGAAGATGATTTGTATCAAGCTTTATTGAATCAATACGGAACAAAACCTGGAATCAGCAGTGGTTCTTACTACCATATTCCTGAAGAGAAAATAACTACAATAACAAAAAAAGATGAACGTGATATCAAAAAAGACCTGGAAATCTTAAGGGAAAAACTTGCGAACAAAGAACTAGGGCCAGCGGCATTTGATGGGGATGACATCCCAGATGAAGATGCTGAACTCTTTCTCGGTCAGGTAGAATTGATGCTCCGCCGACTAAAAGTAAAAAACAAGGAGAAATACAACCCGTACAAAAATAAGAAGTAGGTGAGCCTATTGACGCGAAAGATAAAACGCATTGTTGCTTACTATCAAAAAAAATATGGAACCACAGATCCTTTTTCGATAGCTGACGCTTTAGGTATCGAAGTACAAATAGGAGATATCGGCTCTAAAAGCGGATGTTATATGTATTTAAAACGGAGTAAATGCATATGGCTCAATGAGAATTTAAAACAGCATGAGGCGGAATTTGTAATGGCTCATGAGTTAGGGCATGCAATTATGCACCCCCGTGAAAATTGCTATTTCATTAAACATAAGACTCTCTTGCTTAGTACAAGAAAGGAAATAGAAGCCAATAAATTTGCCGTAGAATTTCTGATACCTGATGACACGCTGTATGAATATTTAAAGTACCAGGAATGCACTATAGAACAGACAGCCCGGATTCTTGGCTATCAAAAGGAACTGATTGAATTGAGATTAAAATAGCCTATGGCTGTTTAATAAAATGATGGGGGAGAGTACATATGGATATAAATGAATACATACAGTCGCGTGTTGATGACCAGATAAACTGGTATAGTAAAAAATCTCAGATGGCCCAAAAGCGATATAAGATTTTTCAAACTGTAGAAATAATTATGGCGGCACTTATCCCTTTGCTATCAGGATATGCCACTGTTCATATAGCAATTCCCATAACCGTAGGTATATTAGGTGCCGCCATTGCAATTATCGAATCCGTAACTAAACTAAATAAATACCACGAAAATTGGATTCAGTATAGAACAACTTGCGAAATGCTCAAATATCATAAACACTTATTTTTGACACAGACTTATCCATACAACCCCTCAGATGAAACCATTGAAAACACTTTTGTACGAAATATAGAAGATATTATCTCATCTGAAAACAGTCAATGGAAGATAAATGTTTCAGATGAGGGTGAGAAAAGCACTGCATCTAATTAACCAATTCGTATGTTTTCTCAAAAATATCTGGTTTACATGGATATTGCTCCCCTCGTAAGCCAGTTATGATCCAGTCACCTGGGGCAGCCCGAAGTGGGCCTTCTAAAGTTTGAATAATTTTCTCTTCTTTAGTTTGATAAGCTTCAATAATGATTGGTTTTTTACGAAACTTCATATCAATTCACCTCACTTTGAAAGGAGAAACATTATGCCAAGTTTATATGATTACAGACTTTTTATCAGTCATGCATGGAAATATGGAGATGACTACATCCGCCTTACCAGCTTACTCGACAATGCAAAGTATTTTTCATATTACAATTACTCAGCTCCTGCAGAAAAACCGTTATTTCCTTCTGGAACGCCATATACCAGTTCAGATATTGCCAGGAAAATCACTGACAAAATCAGACCATCACAGGCAGTATTGGTAATCGCGGGAATGTATACTGCTTATAGGGAATGGATGCAATATGAAGTTGATGAAGCTGTTCGGTTGGGTAAGCCAATAATAGGCATCAAACCATGGGGAAATACCATAATTCCTACATATGTATCCAATAATGCGGATGAAATTGTTGGATGGAATACTGACTCCATTGTCTCTGCAATAAGAAAACTTGTGTAATGTATTTATAAGTCATACTTATTATAGCACATATTTATACTTATTTCAATTCTTAATATAACCCCAGGAGCTACAAACTCCCACGCTCCTGGGGACACCACCTTGGCAATAATATATTTACCCGGGCAGCCGGGAGGGCGTGCGTGCCATTCGTTCTGAGTCTTGACAGGAAGGATGGTTGCTTATGAGTACATATGAGGAATTTCAGATTATATTAGGCGTTGCCTTGTTAATCGTTGCAATCCTGAACATGAAAAATAAGTAAGCCGCCCTGCTCCTTGGCCGGATGGGCGACTTACTAAAGTTGTTATAATTCGCCAGGACGGATAGGCTTAATCTATCTCCCGGCTGTCTTGTTAAGTATATTATACCAAATATACCGAAATTGTCAAATGTGAAAAGCGGCCCTGTTACCAGCAGGAGCCGCCTATCACATAAATTCTCTTGCCGGACTACTCCAGCAGATATAAATCAACTAACACCTGAATTATATCATTCCTGGAGCGTCCTGGCAAGGGGCGTATTTTTTATACCCAAAAATAGTTGCAACATCAGGAAGGAGGATATTGATGGCACTTATAAAATGTCCAGAATGCGAGGGTAAAGTAAGCGACCAGGCTATGGCCTGTCCACACTGCGGATGCCCCATATATCCACGCCAGCAATCAGTTCGTACCCCAGCAGTCCAGCGTCCCAAGCCACCGTCCAGGATGCGCCTGCCTAATGGTTTTGGTAGCATATCTTACCTTGGTCCAAGGCGCCGGGAGCCATATTACGCTAGGAAGACTATTGGGAGAACTCCTTTTGGCAAACCCATACAAAAACCGATAGAACCAAAAGCCAGTTTCAGAACTTATAACGAGGCGTATCAGGCACTGATGGAATATAACAAAACCCCTTACGACAAAAAATACGAAACAACGGTTGCACAAGCTTATGAGGAATGGGCTCCAAAATACTTCGCTGACAAAAAACTGTCTGAAGGCCGAAAAAAGGCATGGAGGGATGCATTGCGAGCCTGTGCCTCCATCCACGATAGGAAACTCCGGGAACTAAAAACACTGGACTTAGATACAGCTATACAAAATTCCTCTAAGTCGGCTATCATACGAATTGATGTTCGCAGCCTCCTAATCAAACTCTTTGAATGGGGAATGAAATATGAAATTGTAGATAAGAATTATGCCGAACTGACCGATGTGGTTTCCAGGCCGGATGCTAGTATCAACCGTATCGTATTTCCAGATAATGAAGTGCAGCATCTATGGAAGATGCTGGATATGGAATGCGTGGATATGGTATTGGTTGGTTTGTATACCGGATTGCGTCCAGGAGAGATATGCGCGTTGGAATCATGCAATGTCAACCTGGAAGATCACTATATGATTGGTGGAAGTAAAACAGAGGCTGGCAAAGATAGAATCATCCCAATCCATGACAAGATTTATGACTTAATCTCTCAAAGGGTAAGTGCTGGTAAACTGTTTAAGTTACAGGGCGATGATGTTACCTACAATATGTATTCCCATCGTTTTAGAGCCATAATGAAAGACATGAAAACAAAGCATACTCCCCATGACACCCGTCACACATTTGTTACCAAGGCCAAGCAAGCTGGGCTGGATGAGTACTGCCTTAAACTCATAGTGGGTCATGCAATTCAGGACTTGACTGAAAACGTATATACGCATCGGACACCTGCAGAACTGTTACAGGAAATTAATAAGGTAGACTATGGTATTTAGCGCAGTGTTGCGATTATGTTGCTGATTTGTTGCGATTAAAATTTTCTATGCCACTTTTAGCACACTCTAAACACAATAAAAACAACGTATTTCTGTTGCTAAAATGCCATAAATTGTAAAGAATAGGGGAATTGTCATTCAGAGTGCATATATTCCACAAGTCCGCAGATCTGCATCCCATAACGGACCGCATCTGCCTCTTGAAGAGCGCCCTGATGTTTAACCAGGGTGTAAAGAGAATTCCCCTGCAGGAATTCCTCGATTAAATAAAAATATTCAGAATCTTCTTCCAGGTCATAAATCTGTGGGATTCCCGGATGCTGCAGTTCCTTCAGGATCAATGCCTCCCGGCGGAAGGTCTCATAATCCGCACACTTCCTGGATACGCACTTGATTGCCCTGTATTCTTCCAGGCCCAGATGGACTGCCAGCCAGACCGTTCCCGACCGCCCAGATCCAAGTCTATGCAGCAGGCGGTATTTGCCAAACAATATCCTATTCCTTTTCCTTCCCTCCTTTGTCACAGATTCATCTCACCCCATGATTTTAACCCATTTTCTGTCATTCGTCTATGGTCGATATATCCTCTATCTTATTCCTAAGTATTTTTTCCAAAAATTTTTCTTAAAATTTAAAAGAGTAATTGATATTTTCCCATGTAATGTAGTATATTTAAAGTGTAGAAGTCTATCTATCGCTACAGACGCAAGTAGACAAACCACAGTTGATATAGAACAGGAAGTGATCCTATGAAGATAGAACGCATTAATGATAATCAGATCCGCTGCACACTGACCAGTTTTGACTTAAGTGTGCGCAACATTAACCTTGTAGAACTTGCCTATGGCACGGAGAAGGCCAGGAAGCTGTTCCGGGAGATGATCCAGAAGGCATCCAACGAGGTTGGGTTTGAGGCGGAGGACATTCCCCTTATGGTGGAAGCCATCCCCCTGTCCAGCGAAAGCATCATGCTGGTGATTACCAAGATAGAGGATCCGGAGGAGCTGGATACACGCTTTGCCAAGTTCTCGCCGTTTACAGAGGATAACCAGAACCCGCTGCTGTCCCAGCTGGCCAGTGAATTCCTGGAAGGCGCTGAGAATCCCCTTAATTATCTGGAACCGGATACAGTGGAGGAGGCACAGAATAACACGGACTCCGCCGTCCAGGGACCGGACAATGCCAAGAAGAAAAAGGGTGCTGTCAGCAGCGCCCGTATATTCCGTTTCGGCAGCCTGGACCGGATCAGTGAAGCCGCCAGGGCGGTTGACGGCATCTATAATGGTGTCAATACCCTTTATAAAAAACCGGATACCCGCCAGTACTATCTGATTGTCAAGCGCCAGGACTGCGAGGACCTGGACTTTTCAAGGGTGTGCAATATCCTGGCGGAATATGCTGCAAAGCTTCCCCATGAATCTGCCAGCGAGGCTTATTTTAAAGAACATTATGAAGTGATGATTGAGAACCGTGCGCTGCAGAACCTGGCTAAGATCTGATGACCCGTGTATAAAACAAATCCCCCCATGGCGGATATCCTGCCATAGGGGGATTTCTTTATTGCTGATTGCACCATTATTTAAAATACTGGGGATACTGCTCCCTGAACAGCTTCTCATTCAGCATCCAGTTATTCAGATGCCTGTCCATGGTTTCCACTGCCCGCTTCGTATCCTTTGACCGGATTGCATCGAGAAGTTCCCGGTGCTCCCCGATAATCTTGTAATCCTTGACCGTTGTCACGGAAAGGCTCCGTATCCTGTCATAGTGGATGGCCAGGCGCTGGCACATGTTGTAGGTAAGCTCCTTCCTGCATATGGAAAAAAGCTTTTTGTGCATCTCATTGTCCAGTTCCAGCAGCTTTTCAGGAGAACCGCCTTCCAGATAGAACTCCTGAAGCCGGATATTCTCGTCCAGCCAATTAAGGTCGTCCTCACATGCCATGCCGCATACCAGCTCCACGGCTGCCTTTTCCAAAAGCAGGCGCAGGAACCTTGCCTCTTCCACCAGCTCCACATCAATCAGGGCAATGCGCATACCCCTCTGGGGAAATATCTGGATGATGCGGGATTCCTCGCTGAGCTGGATGACCGCCTCGCGCACGGGTGTACGGCTGATTCCAATCTGCTGTGACACCTCAATATCATTAAAGGGGGCCCCGGGTTCCAGTTCCAGGGAGATGATATTGTCACGGATGGTATGGTAGGCATATTCCCTTGCGGTTTCGCCTGATTTCTTTTCTTCTATCTTCATGGGTACAGTCTCCTGTTTTTAGAACGTGTCTGAAAAATAAGGATGCGGGGTTATCTATCCTGCTTTTCAATGGCCTCCCAGAGCCCGTTCAGGTAACATGCCCCAAGGGCCCTGTCATAAAGACCGTATCCCGGCATGGATACCTCGCCCCAGATAGCCCTGCCGTGGTCAGGACGCATGATTCCGCCAAATCCGATATCGTGGAGCGCTTTCATGATTTCATACATGTCCATGCTGCCGTCCGCTGACAGATGGGCTGCTTCCTGGAAATCCCCAGGCGCATTGTACTGCAGATTGCGCACATGGGCAAATGGAATCCTTCCTTTAAGGGAACGGATGATGTCGGGGATATCATTTTCCGGATTGCTTCCCAGGGAACCGGTGCACAGGGTAACGCCGTTAAAGGGCGCGTCCACTGCCTTCATAAGCTTTAACAGCTGCTCCTTACTGGTCATGATCCTTGCCAGTCCGAATACGGGCCATGCCGGATCGTCCGGATGGATTGCCATCCTGATATCGTATTTCTCACATACGGGCTGGATTGCCTTTAAGAAATACACCAGGTTGTCAAACAGCCTGTCAGCATCCACATCCCTGTACATTTCAAATAATTCCTTAATCCTGGCCATGCGCTCAGGCTCCCATCCCGGAAGTTCAAAGCCATTGGACTTCTCACCCATGGATTCAAACATGTTCTCAGGATCAATCCGGTCAATCTCCTTCTGGTCATAGGCCAGGACCGTGGAACCGTCCGGGCGTACCTTTGCAAGGTCGGAACGGGTCCAGTCAAATACAGGCATGAAGTTATAGCAGACAATATGGATATCTGCCTGTCCCAGGCGCTCCAGCGTTGTAATATAATTGGCAATGTACTGCTCCCTTTCAGGCGCGCCCACCTTGATGGCGTCGTGGATGTTCACACTCTCGATTCCCATTACCTTTAAGCCTTTGGATTCCACGTACTCCTTCATCTGAAGAATACGCTCCATGGGCCATGCCTCGCCGGCCGGGATGTCGTACAGTGTGGTGATGACGCCCTTTACACCGGGAATCTGGCGGATCTGCTCCAGGGAAACTGAGTCAACCCCTTCACCAAACCAACGCAATGTCATATCCATAATCCTTGTCCTCCTTAATTGTTTCATAGGTTTTAAATGGTCCTGCAGTGACATGCAGTATTAAATATTTTAGTATACTAATATATTACTATTTGCCGCCCCCTTTGTCAATACAGAAATGACACCATATTTCATAATTTAAACAGAAAAAACGTCTGCCGCATCCCTTAGGGCCTGTTTGAAAACGCATTCCTGCCATCTGGCAGAAAGCAATTTTCAAACATGGCCGAATTAAGCACTAGATACGGCAGACGCCATTTCATCCACAATCCGGTTAATGCCAAATAAACCTTATCTGCTGGCCAGGACTTCGTTCATCCCTGCAACCAGCTCATCGCAGTCAATTCCGTGAACCATGCAGGCTTCTTCCAGGGACTCGCCCTGGGAAGCAGGACAACCCAGGCAGTGCATTCCTGCACGCATCAGCATAGGTGCAACCAGCTCGTCCATCTGTATCAGTTCGCCAATCAGCATGCTCTTATCAATTGTCATGACTATTGTACCTCCTTATATTTCTGCTTTTAGTATTCCCATAATAACGGATACCAGTGCTTTAATCATCATAATACGATTTCGTGTTTTTGACAAGCCCTGGATCCACTTACATTTTCTTCATATTAACCAGAATTATCAAGGATTGTTAAAAAATATTATCATTAAAACCTATTGACGTGTATACAATGTACATCTTATAATAAATGTTGCAAAAGCAACAGCATAAACCATTTATTTTTAGTACACTATGGGTGCCGGAAGAATCGGTAAATATTTCTGAGCAGTATGGCTGTCATTCATATGGCTAATAATAATTCTACTATGATACTATCAGCACACGCATTCCACAGGAGGAAAAGTCTATGAGAACAGAATGGAACACTTTTAACGGCGGTGTATGGCAGCGGGAAATCAATGTCCGCGATTTTATACAGAAAAACTATACCCCCTATGACGGCAATGACGGATTCCTGGAAGGGCCTACCCAGAACACCACCGAGCTTTGGGACCAGGTCATGGAGCTTACGAAGAAGGAACTGGAAGCCGGCGGCGTCCTGGATATGGATACAAAAATCATATCCACCATCACTTCCCATGGCCCGGGATATTTAAATAAGGAAAAGGAAACCATAGTGGGCTTCCAGACCGATAAGCCTTTTAAGCGTTCCCTTCAGCCTTACGGCGGCATCCGCATGGCTGTAAAGGCGTGCCAGGACAATGGCTATGAGGTAGACCCTGAAATTGTGGAATTCTTCACAAAACATAGGAAGACCCACAATGCAGGTGTGTTTGATGCATATACGGATGAGATGCGTGCATGCCGGTCCAGCCATATCATAACCGGCCTCCCCGATGCTTATGGACGGGGCCGCATCATCGGCGATTACCGCCGTATTGCCCTTTACGGCGTGGATGCCCTGATTCAGGAAAAGAAGGAAGAAAAGGATTCCACCCGCACCATCATGTACTCCGATGTCATCCGGGAGCGGGAAGAGCTGTCCGAGCAGATCCGTGCGCTGGAGGATTTAAAGACCTTGGGAAAGATTTACGGATTTGACATTTCCAGGCCCGCGGCAGATGTAAAGGAAGCAATCCAGTGGACCTATTTCGGATACCTGGCAGCTGTAAAGGAACAGAACGGCGCTGCCATGTCCCTTGGCCGCACCTCCACCTTTATTGACATTTACGCGGAGCGTGACTTACGTGAGGGCAGATACACCGAATCCCAGATTCAGGAGTTCGTGGACCATTTCATCATGAAGCTGCGCCTTGTGAAGTTTGCAAGGACACCTGAATACAATGACCTGTTCTCCGGCGATCCCACATGGGTTACGGAGTCCATCGGCGGAATCGGCATTGACGGACGCCATATGGTGACCAAGATGTCCTACCGTTACCTACACACCCTCAAGAACCTGGGCACTGCGCCTGAGCCGAACCTGACCGTGCTCTGGTCCACCAGACTGCCTGAGAACTTTAAACGGTTCTGCGCAAAAACCTCCATTGAGTCCTCCTCCATCCAGTATGAGAACGATGACCTGATGCGGGTAACCCACGGGGACGACTATGCCATTGCCTGCTGCGTATCCAGCATGAGGCTGGGCAAGGAAATGCAGTTCTTCGGCGCAAGGGCCAACCTGGCAAAGTGCCTGTTATACGCCATCAATGGCGGCGTGGACGAGATTTCCGGCAAACAGGTAGGACCCAAATACCGCCCCATCACTTCTGAATACCTGGATTACGACGAGGTCATGGATAAATATAAGGACATGATGAAATGGCTTGCAAAGGTATATGTCAACGCCCTTAACATCATCCACTACAACCACGACAAATACAGCTATGAAAGACTTCAGATGGCCCTTCATGATAAAAAGGTGACCAGATGGTTTGCAACCGGTATTGCCGGACTTTCCGTTGTGGCTGACTCCCTGTCCGCCATCAAGTACGCAAAGGTTAAGACCGTGCGCAATGAGAAGGGTATTGTGACAGACTATATTGTAGAGGGAGATTTCCCTAAATATGGAAATAACGATGACCGCGTGGACCAGCTGGCAGCTGACCTGGTACACACCTTCATGAGTTTCATCAAGGGCAACCATACCTACCGGGGCGGAATCCCCACCACCTCCATCCTTACCATCACCTCCAACGTGGTGTATGGCCAGAATACCGGCTCCACACCGGACGGACGTAAGGGCGGACAACCGTTTGCCCCCGGCGCAAACCCGATGCACCACAGGGACAGCCACGGCGCAATCGCCTCCCTTGCCTCTGTTGCCAAGCTTCCCTTCAGGGATGCCCAGGACGGTATCTCCAATACTTTCTCCATCATACCGGGCGCCCTTGGCAAGGACGACCAGGTGTTCATGGGGGACCTGGAAGTGGAACTGTCCGGCTGCGGCGGCTGCGAAGTGGGCGGCAACCTGTTCGGCGGCCTGGACACGGAAGCCGACATTGAGGAATCATGAGACGTTGGCAAACGCGGGCAGATAACAGTCATGGGCAGATGGCCATCATGGGCGTGTGACAATCATAAACTGATAACAATGTAAATGACATCAAGAAAGCGAGGACAATATTATGGTAAAAGCAAGCGAATCCCAGATTGATAACCTGGTGGCACTGCTGGACGGCTATGCCCAGGAAGGCGGACACCATCTTAATGTAAATGTATTCAGCAAGGAAACCCTTTTGGACGCCCAGGCCCATCCTGAGAAATATCCTCAGTTAACAGTCCGGGTATCAGGCTACGCGGTAAACTTTAATAAACTCACAAAACAGCAGCAGGATGAGGTCATTTCCAGGACCTTCCACGGAGCCATCTAAATCCATGGGATTGTGGTAAAGTAAAGATACGAGAGGAGGGCTGCACATGATAGGGCGTGTACATTCGGTAGAAAGTTTTGGCACGGTTGACGGACCCGGCATCCGCATGGTCATTTTCTTAAGCGGCTGCCCCATGAGATGTATTTACTGCCACAATCCCGATACATGGGATCCCAAAGGGGGAAAACCTATGACTGTGGAAGAAATCCTGGCGCAGTTTGAACAGGCCCGCCCATTTTATAAAAAAGGCGGCATCACGGTCAGCGGCGGCGAGCCATTGATGCAGATACCCTTTGTTACCGAACTTTTTGAGGCGGCCAGGGCCAGGAAAATCCATACCTGCCTGGACACCTCGGGCATTACGTTTAACCCTTCTTCCGAAGGAGTCATGGCCATGTTTGACCGTCTCATGGCCGTCACCGACCTGGTAATGCTTGATATCAAGCATATTGACCCTGAAGAGCATATAAAGCTGTGCGCGCAGCCTCAGGACAATATACTGGCCTTTGCCAGATACCTGGAACAGAAAAAAATACCGGTGTGGATCCGTCATGTGGCGGTGCCCGGGATCACGGACAATGAAACATACCTGTACCGGCTTGGGAGATATCTGGGGACCCTTAAGAACATAAAGGCCCTGGACGTACTTCCCTACCACGATATGGGTAAGGCAAAATACCACGAACTGGGAATCCCTTACGCCCTTGAGGATGTGGCTCCCATGGAGGCCGGCAAAGCAGCGGAATGCCGGAAGGTCATCCTTAAGGGAATGCGGGATGCCCGTGCTGCCTTAACGGACGCGGGCCGTTCCTAGTGCCCCCCGGCGTATTGTACCAGGGTCTGTTTGATTGCTCTTGAATTTATACAATATTAGCACATGGAGGCAGCATTTTCCTCTTGAATAATTACACTTTATAGTATAAAATAAAATAACAATGTAGACAAATCTAAGGAGGTACTTAATCATGGCATATGTAATTAACGACGCTTGTGTAAGCTGCGGCAGCTGTGCTGGGGAATGTCCAGTAGGCGCTATTTCTGAGGGAGACGGAAAGTACGTTATCGAC
>Ga0192240_10189_pt1 | contig 30040 bp, 30 predicted proteins | sample Koala_Koa27_H3_FD_131237 | JGI IMG/M metagenome (GOLD analysis project Ga0192240, IMG submission 131237) | Enriched cells from koala feces incubated with labeled cellulose particles, San Francisco Zoo, California, United States - Koala_Koa2-7_H3 ...
ACTTTGGAACACCTCCGAAACGACTGTATCATACCGACTTTCGCCAAGGATAACGAGGTATGCATATCCCACCCGAGTTTCATCGAATCCGTCTATGAAGCGACCAGAGACTTTTATCACGGGGAAACGGTTTGCAGCCCGGAGATAAGAACCTCCCATATTGTCAGGGGACGTATCCCGGAAGCGATCAACAAAAGAGTGGACCAGCTGCTGGAATCTGACAAGACTATGTACTACGAGCGCATGATCTTCAATATCGAGATTCCCAGTATATGCGAGGAGGTAAACGGAAACCGCCTGGACCTGTGTATCACCGGTTGCAAGAGCTACGCCAGGGATAACCTGAGCGGAAAGATGACAGCCCAGAGATTCAATCTGGCAATCGGGTTCCTGAACCTGGCCTGTACTAATCAATGCCTGTCAACAGACGGGTATAAGGAAGAAATACGGGCAACCAGTGCGAGGGATCTGTACCAATCCACACTGGACCTGTTCAGTCAATACAACGTAGCCAGACATATCCACCTGATGCAATCGTTGGGTGATACCATGCTGAGTGAACACCGGTTCTGCCAGATTCTGGGGAGAATGAGACTGTATAACTATCTCCCACAGGCGCAACAGAGAGAACTGCCACGGTTGCTAATAACCGACAGTCAGATCAATAACGTGGCCAGGGCATATATCCATGACGACAACTTTGCCGGAAATAACGGTGAACTGAGTATGTGGAAATTCTATAACCTGATCACCGGAGCCAACAAGAGCAGTTATCTGGATACATTCCTGGGCCGTAGTGTAAACGCTACGGAAGTATCGGTAGGACTGACAGAGGCACTGAACGGAAGGGACATGGCATATTCCTGGTTCATCGAATGACCGGGAGAGTGTGATTGATACGATTAATATCCGAAGAGGGTATCACCAATGAGAGAAACGGTGGTATCCTCTTTTTTTGTTTAATAACCATTTAAAATTAAAGATTATGATGACGATATTTACAAGGGATTATTCCCACAGATTGAGACATTCCAAGAAGAAACAGGATAATAATGCAGTAAAAACAGAGACAATCGGAAACACAGCCGAAGTTGCCCGATTTGATAAGTGGTTCGCATCCTCTTATACGGGATTAAGGGAAAAGATCCGTTTTTTCTCTATAGTGGATGAGGATAACTTCCATAACACCTATCTTTTTATAAGAGAAAAGATAATGGGCGGCGAAGAAAGGATAGAAAACCTGGAAGCCTATTTCTTCAGGTGCTACCGGTATAAAGCGATGACGGAGATGAGAAATGAAAACCGTTACGTTCATCCCGAAGACGATTTCTTCTACAGATTCAGCCAGGAGGAGACAGAGCCATACCCGTGGGGCCTGAACCGTTGTGAAAGACTGGCCGGGGACGTATTAAGATATATCAGGAGCAGGTTCTCCCGGCAGGAGTACAGGATGTTCATGCTACGTTACTACAGGCAGCAGTGCTCACTCAAGGTTCTCTCCGAATGCACGGGACTGCCGCTTTCCGAGGTCATGAAGAAAACCAGACGGATGCTGGAATCATTGAGGTCCAACAGCTACTTCATGGAACGGTGTGAGAGGCTTTATGTGTATGAATAATAACGGAAAGGAGGTAAAAATGAAACTATTCATATATAACAGAGAAAAATGCATGCTGAGTGTGGCACAGGAAGGACAGAGAAGTATCCGGATGGACAGAAACGGATGCATATTCCTAAGCGGTGCGCTTGTTCAGGAATTAGGATTACAGGCAGGAAGCATGGCTGTACTGGTCGGTGACGAAGACGATCCCAGGCAATGGTTCCTGTGTATTGTAGATGATGAAGGCGGTTTTCCGGTAAGACTGAAAAAGAGAAAACGGTATAACAGCAAGGGAATGCCGGAAGAATACTGTTACGGGGCTGTTTTCAATTGCAGCTATCTATGCCATAAGATTCTGGATAACGTTGGTGCGGACAAGTCGGCTACCTTTATGCTGGCTACGACACCGGTGGAAATGAACGGGCTGAAATTATACAAGATACTTACGTCAAATCCCATTACCAGGCCTGACAGGAAATATGTCAGAAAGAAGGACAGAACACAAATGGAAGTATGAGAAATCTGCACTTATATGAAAACAGAGAATCTCATATAACCAGCTACATAGAGAAATCAGGATTCTGTGAGAAAACCGGGTGTATTAGAAAACCGATTCTCACAGGATTTCTTTTTCATAAACCTCAGGTGACAGATATTGAACGTTCGTTTGGTATTTGTAACCGACTATTAAAATATGTAAAAATGAAAGCGAAAACTTATATTGCCTACCTCCGACAGTCCACGGTAAAACAGGAAATCTCCGGATTGGGAGTGGAGGCGCAAAGAGAAATTATACAGAATCACTTGAAGGATAAAAAGCCGATTGCCGAGTATATTGAAACAGAGAGTGGACGTAAATCCAACAGACCCAAGCTTATAGAGGCTTTGGAGGAATGCAGAAAAACAGGATCTACCTTAATAGTAGCCAAACTGGACCGGTTAAGCCGGAATGTAGCTTTCACCAGTAAATTGCTGGAGAGTGATGTGGAGATTGTGTTCTGTGATTTTCCTCAAGCAAATAAACTTGTATTGCATATAATCAGCAGCATAGCAGAGTATGAAGCCGGACTGATCAGTCAGCGAACCAGGCAATCGCTACAGGCCAAGAAAGCGAGAGGATGCAGGCTCGGTAAATCCGAGAACCTGACAAATAACCTTGAACGGGCTATCGTGGAAAGCGTAAAGACCAACAAGACTAAGGCGGACAATAACCCGAATAATATGAGAGCCATTGCCATGTTGCACTCATTGCTCATGCAGGGGAAGTCCTTGTCCGAAATGACCGGAATCTTAAACAGGCAGGGCTTTGTAACCTCCAAAGGTTGCAAATTCCGGATAACCCAGGTGAAAAGGCTGATCGTCAGGGCGGGACTTGAATTGCCACAGAAAACATGAATCAATCGGAATTACTTGATTGAAATAAGGGAGACTATGCAGAATAGTTTCTCTTATTTTTTCATTGGAGGGCCTTTGCGTTTTTAGGATATGCCATGTATCATCATATTTCATTATCTTTGCGATAAATAAATCCCTATATCATGGACCCTAATAAAAATGACGCAACGAAAATCCGGGAAGAAAAACGTCAGGCCAGAACCCTGGAAAATATGGAAATAAAGTTATCGGAACAGATGGAAATGATGAAGCAACTCATAACAACCTCGGCTGTCATATCCATTGATGAATTATGCTTTTATTTCAGAACGGCTGTACAGACGGAATCCGTGAACGTGCCGTTGCACCTTTCTTTTGAAAGGCATTTTAAGCTTCTCATAGACTATGCCGGAGACGACAGGAATGTCTTGTCCGGTCTTCTACACTGCCTTAACAGTCTTCACGAATGCTACAGAACAGTTACTCCCGAGTATTATTTCGACAGGGCAATGACCCGGCCCTTCCAGGATTCCATCCTTGAAAGTTTTGAACTATTTTCAACCGCTCTGAAGGACTATGATACCCATGACCGGCCGATACATCTGGATACCCCTTATCTGAGGCATTATAAAAGGTTCGGGTCACATCCGCATAAACAATTCTACCACACCTATCTGCAAAAGTTGAATGAAAAGCTGAATTGCCTTCTTTCAGAAAGCCGTCTGGGATTAAAACTTGACTTCTGCTTCATACCGGAGAATTCATACAACATTATTCTGGAACAGTCGCTGGTGGAGGATCTATATGCTTTTCTGGTAGATGAAAAGTGCCTGCAAAAGGATGACGATACGGAAAGAGACTTCAAACTGCTGTTCAATAACAGCGTATTCAAACGTAATGCCAATCCTATCCGTTGGATAAAGACGACAGAGAAAAGCCAGATGACTTCCAACATAACGCTCCGTACTCTATTCCTCGTGCTTGGTGAAAAAACAAAGAAAAAATTGCTGGACCAGGAGCACAGACGATACTATGAATCACTTTTTATCGGAAAGGACGGCAAAAACGTCTCTCTGGAAGACAAAGCCAGCAAAGTTAGCAAGAGCAGCCAATCTCGCCAGGATTTCCTTTCACAACTACGGTCAATTTTAAAATTATAGAGAAGCCATCCACCTCTTTTTCCGCCTATTCCCGCCTACTCTGTTAATGTCGTTATAACATCCTGTAGTATAGTGTGTTATAACGATATTTTTTATTCTTTATTTTGACCTTCCCTCCTTCTATTCCCGTCTACCTAAATGTAAAAAAAATGCCTTATATTTGCAAATATTTTTACAAAAAGAAGGAGAAATTACATATGGAAACAAATAATTTGAAGTCTTTGGATGGCGGGACTATAAACAGTGCTATCAACGAGAATGTTAACGATTCCACGAGAGTGATGAATCAGGTAGATAACAATATAGAAAAAACAGAAATGAGAACGGAAGACATGCAGCCGGATAAAAACGGCAATGATAAAAACGGACAGACAGCTGAAACACAGGTTCTGACTCCCGGAAATAACCATATGGAAAAGGGGGAGGAAGAATACCACTTCCCGACAGTTGAAGAGCTTCTTCGCAGAGAGCGTAAGGACATACTCTCGCTACGCCGACTTCCATATACGGATATTGATTATGCCACTTACAACTGGAGCGTGACACAAGGCTGCCTCAAACTGTCGCCCGGGTGCAGACACTGTTATGCGGAAGTCATAGCCGGGAACCAGTCCAAACGTTCGGATACCAGGCGTTTCAAGGATGGTTTCAAACCAGGTTTTAATGAAGGATTACTGTATACTCCCCTTCATGATACCAGGAAAGGCATTGTATTTGTCAGTCCGCTCGGGGATTTTGGACATGCCGATATTACGGATGAACAGCGCAGGGCAGCCATCGAAGTCATCCAGGCGGATGAGACAAAGGTATTTCTTATCCTGACCAAACGTCCGGAAACCCTTGTGCGGTTGTTCGAGAATATTCCGGTCCCTTCCAACTGCCTTCTGGGGGTGAGTGTGGAGTCGGAAGCGTACCTGTCACGCATGGACACACTCCGCAAGATCGCTTCAGACAACCTGGTAGTTCTTTTGCCCCGCTTTTGGGTGGGATGAAGGATATTAATTTCGACAGGTTTGTCTGGGTACTCATCGAAGGTGAAGCAACCCGCCCCATGGATAATGCGCGCATGGTAAGGACGGAATGGATACAGTCTATCATAGAACAGGCCGAATCCGCGCCGATACCTCCCGCCATATATGTAAAGCAGCTCGGAAACAATGTGGACGGGGTGGTAAAAAGCAAAGCACAACACGGGTATCTGGTAAAAGGCGTTTCCTACCGCCAGTATCCCCAAGTCATAAGAACAATCCTGAAGAATACTGATGAAGAACTGGAAAAAATGAATATGCAACAGAAAAAGGATAAAGAAATGAAGAAAGAACGTAGTACGACAAAGAAAACGACAACAGCGGGCACCGGAGCTGAAGCCCTCTCCCATGTCATTCCCCTTAGCAAGGTTGTGAAAGAAGGGGCCAAGAAAGGGAAAGTAAACAACCTGTATGGTACCTGGGTCGTGGAAGGGGAGGTTACGGTGATTGCCGGTGATACGAATGCCGGTAAATCCTCAGTTACCTACCAGATGGGGTTGGATGCGGCTTCAGGTAAGAATACCCTCGGTTTTCCGGCTCCTACCAAGCCCGTGGTGGACGAAGTGGTGTACATTGACACGGAGCTTAGCATTACCCAGTTGGGGCAGCGTTTCGGAGGTATAACCATCAGTGACCGCATGAAATACATCGACGCTACTGCCTGGGACCTTGAAAGGATTCTTTCCGAAATAGAAACCATTGCAAAAGAATGGAACAAAAAAAAGGTGCTGTTCATATTGGACAGTATCACAGTGGCGGCAACAGGAAGTATCACGGCCAGAGTTGCAAAGGAGCTGATGAAAAGATTGAAATTAATCTGTGGACGCTATAATGTAACGGTAATAACGCTGATGCATACAAGAAAGCGGGACAAATCCAAACCTATTGAGATGCAGGACCTGGCCGGTTCCGCCAAACTGACTGACCTGGCGGACAATGTACTTGCAATGGCCAAATGTAATGCTACTGAGGTGTATGTCAAGGTTCTCAAGTCACGCAGCAATGCCATTCCTGACAAAGTACGGCATTTTGAGATTCGCAGTGACGGCTATCTCCATTTGGAATTCATTCGGGAATGTGAGGAAGAGGACCTGCTGGCACAGGGTAAAAGCAAGCTTACACCAGAGGTGGAACAGGAGATTCTCACCCTGCGTGGAAAAGGATACTCCGTCAGAAAAATAGCAGATCATATGAAACTGTCAAAATCTGCTGTTGACCGTGTGGTTCAAAAGCATAAGGACAGTGAAGAATCCAGCGCGGATACTATTAAGGATGCACAATTCCCCGACAACGCAGCCTGATAAAAAGACCATATCCTGTAAGACTTTTACGTAATCATACAATGAAGACTGGAATTCAATAATGAGTTTCAGTCTTTTTATTTATCTGAAGCTTCTTAAGCCCCCTTGAGTTATCCACTGTCCCTTTGTCCCGGAACTGACGATCCCACTGTCCCGGATATCACATTTTTCAGCATTTTAGGCATGAAATTTATATAAAATACCCTCCAAAATTATGTTTTTTATCATTCGTAAACAAGCATAATTACAGACATGATATAGTAAGTATTTGTATAGTTACAAACATTATCAATAGATTACACACAAACATCTATTTCGTATTATTTACATCACATGGGTAAAGTTCCAAAATGTACATATTTTCTGGGACACCTTCCCGGGACAGACGGATAAAAAGAGATTCAGGGTTAGCCCGACCATTTCTTTTCCTTCAAAAAAATATCTGTTTTGCCGTTCAAATCCCTCGAAAGCTTGATATATGTATGAAAACATATATAATATTGTCAAGTAAGAACGATAGCTCTATACTAGACCGTCAGGTAAGGGATTGTCCTGATGTCAGCGAAAAAACAGTTCCACAGAGAATACCCAGAAGATACAAAGAGGATATCAAGAGATTACAAGAAAAATACGATCTGCATGAAGGGCTGGTCATTAATGTGTCCCTCAAAGAATTCAGGGGCATATGTGAAAGGGATTATCCAAAGATCGAAGCCTACCTGGGATTAAAGAAATACCTGTTGCGTACTTTCGGAGTAACCCTGAATATACACTCACAAAAGACTAAGGGTGGTTCGGATAAAAATACAGCAATAACACAAAAACAATAGATACACAGATGGATACAATAGTAATTAAGAAATCGGAACTCATAGAACAGATCAGAGAGGATTTTAAACTTTGGGAAGAAATGTCACCGGATATCGACGAAGGCTATTTTGACGAAGAGGACGTACAGTCTTATCTGAATTTCCTGATAGAAAGACATCATGCCGAATGGATTGTCATAGATGACACACAGGAAGGAGGTGATGCATGAAAGAGCTTTTCAATATAATTCCCAATTCGACAGGTGAGGGATTCAGGATGCAACTTAGTACGGGAGTTATCGATGTCCCGGATGATAACGGAGGCTATATCATTTCCTCCGGCTGTGGTAGCGGTAAGACTGAAAGCATAAAGAGCCTGATCCGACAGAAATACAACTCGGGGATTCTGTACTGTGTCGATACCCGTGACGAACTGGGCAAGATGTATGACTGGATTCTGGCTAACCTGGTGAACAGGGAATTGGGGTATGGTGATATATTGAGAGAAAGTGATGTTATGATCATATCCAGTGACAAGGAGCGTTCATCCTTTCTGAATCAATACAGGGACAATCCCGAGATTCTTATGGAGAAAAAGATTATCCTGATCACACATGTACGTTTCTGGACTGACCTGATCAATTATTTCCTCATTTACCGTCCCCAAGTACCCGTAGATTCATTTGACGGGGATTTCCGAAAACTAATGGTACGACCGGATCTTAGGCGGTATATCCTGTTTGACGAGACTCCCACATTTATCAGACCTTTCGTGGAATTTGATAAAACAGTACTGGGGGTATTCAGTAAAACCGATGATACGGGGAATATAACCTGTATGTCACCGGAAGAAATCGGGATTTATTACGACCATTTCATCAGGAATACCAGGAATGATCTTTTTAACCAGTCTTACCGGATTAACCGTATTAAGCGTGACGTGGCATTAAACCTGATTCCGAAGTATTATGACTCATGGATGCTCTCCGACAGTGACAAGGCAGGCATTACATTCTATCCCGTTGACCTGTGTCCTTTGGGAGTCTACATAAATACGCATGTACTGATCTTCGAAGGTGCAGGGGATCTTTTGTTCAAGGACTCCAGGAACTTCAGGCTTCTTGATGTGGACCGGAAATATAACTGTGTGACTGAATTCCGGAAAATAGACTTCGGACTGTTCAGAAGAAATCTCAATCCCCGACGTTTTGACGAGTTTACCACACGTATCGCCATGCTTATAAACAAACCTACCCTGGTCGTATGCTGGAAGGATATCAACGGGGGTGACGACGGTCCGGGTAAATCAGAATATGCAGAACAACTCAGTGAGGCTTTACTACTAAAGGGTGTCCCCAAGGAACTGTTCACTGTTACCTATTATGGGTCTTCAGATAACAAGAGTACCAATAACTACCGGGATATAGACCAGATTGTAATGTGCGGTGACTGGACCTTGCCCAATATAGAATCAGCCAGAATACGTCGGGCTTATGGAACCACTACCGATACACAGAATCAGAAAGACTGGTTCTTTAGTCAGTTAATTACAAGAATAGGCATAAGAAAACATGACGGTGGTACTTATACGGTATATTATACGGATGACTTCAAGAATGATTTCATAAGTAGAATGTATGCGTACTTCAATGAGAACAGAGTAATCAGTTCATCACATAGCCGGGAATCATGTGACTGGAAAAACAGGCTGGATAGCATGAATATCCGCAGTAACCTAAAGAATGAGATTGTACTACTAGCTATGAATGATGAGGATATGAGGAATGCTATCGGTATGAACTGGGAATACACTAAAGAGGTCAGCTTTGATTATCTGGAGAATTTGGGGATAAAGAGAAGTGCAAGGGAAAGACGTAGATACAATAAACTGATAAGGATATTAGAAAAAATCAAAATAACCTTACTTATCGAGTAGGTAAAGAAGGATTGGGTATGGTGCTCTAGTCTGCCCTTCCTTCTCTAAAACCATACTATACCTTACCCGCTTTTTTTCGATGGGCTAGTTAAATTATATAAGAAGTAAAAAAAAGCGGGTAGATAGAAATAATAATAGAATTGATAAATAAAATTGAAAATAGAATTGGTAGATAGAAATTAATAACATTATAAGTTACCCCCTATTTTTCGATGGGCTAGTTAAATTATATAAGGAGTAAAAAAAAGGGGGTAGATAAATAATAATAGAATTGATAGATAGAAGCAATAAATATGATAAATCATAGATATACAAGTTTTATAGATTAAATAAGAAAGACCGCTACGCTGTCTCTCAAAGTGATACAGAAAAAAACTTTAAACATTTTATCTCTCCTTCTCTTATCACTAAGGAAAGGGCACGAAGTGGTCTCTCTCTTGTTTATCTTGCTATGTATCTATATTACTTTTATTCCAGTCTATTACCATAAATACTGAACATAGCACCTCCAATAAAAAAGAGTGGTTATATGTAGAGAGAATAACAATAATAAAAATCCTAAATATGATGATTAACAAAACAGTCAGTTACTACAACAATGCGGATGATTCAAAAAGTAAAATCCGTTATAACCTTGATTATGTCCTGGGTATGATCAGGGATAGTCAAGAACTGTTCCAGCAAACGGTAAGAGTCAGAGCTATGCAGACAGAAGAAGAATACAAGCAGGCGAAAAAGTCGTTACCAATGATTGCTCCCTCTGGCGTATTTGATTACCGGAATGATGATCCGGAAAATCTCAGGGAATATTCCAATGTGTTGGTTCTGGATTTTGACCATTTCCAAAGCCACCTTGATGCCGGAGAATTCAAGAGAAACCTGATCGACAATGCAGACCGTCTTTATATCTATGCACTTTGGTTTTCACCGAGTGGATTAGGAGTAAAAGTGGCAATGATTCATGATAACACAAACCCTATGTATCATAATGAACTTTTCAGATGTATTAGAGAACAACTCTACCCAGGAATACCAGAGTTTGATGATAAATGCGGTAATCTTAGCCGGACATTTTTCTTAAGTTCGGATCCGGAGATTTATATCAATCCGCAACGGGATTCTCTTACCCCTTACCATTTTGAGCATTCCCCGTCAGTGAGGGCAACTCCTATGAAAAGCTATAATCAGGGTTACGTAAGCAATAGTTTCACTCATACCTTGGCAGAAATAATCCAGAATAATTGTTTTCAGATACAATGGAAAGACAAGACACTGATCAATTACATAGATAAGAAGTGGCGCCTGGAATATCCTGAATCCTACGAGGACGGTCACAGGCATCAATCTATCCTGTCAAGAGCTAAATGGTTATGCAGGTATGGTGTGCTCTATGAAAATGCATTAGTATATCTCACCGGAACATTTGGCTTGCATGGGATTGATAAAGCTGATATAGAAGCTATGGTTATCAATAACTATAATGCCAACAGAGGAGACTTCGGAAAGGACAGAATGAAGTTGTACCTGAAAAAAGAATCCGGTAGGAATTATAGAAATCAAAAGCTGAAAGGAGAATAAAGTATTCGGGTGTAGTTTCTCCTCCGTCCCCAATCACCCCATAGCCTTATCCATGAAGAAATAATACTCACACAAAAAGAGTACCTGAAACCAAAAGTATCCTACTACTTGAACTATCATACTGATCAAGAAGCAAAGAGAATACAATGGCGGAAGGTACTCTTTATTTTTTCTTTTTCTTCTCACTTAAAAAAATGACAAAACGCTCTTAGTATCCCGCCAATTCCTAACTAATGATAAAAAACAGCATATCTGCTATGTGGAGTATTATGAATTTATTCTTTGGTGGTCCTCCGGAGGAATCACTGAAGCGTCAGGTTGGAGAAAAGGCTTCCGGTCCTGATGTTAGCGAAAAAACGGGAAGCAAACATAATGAGAAGTACGAACAGGATATTACAGCACTCAAGGAGAAGTTCGGAAACTCTTTTATAACCGGACTCTGTATCAAGATTACACTGAAGGAAGCACTAGGGATGATGCCACGTAACCGAAAAAGGGTTGACGCATATGACAAGCTGACCAGGTATCTGCAAGAAGAATACGGAATTACACTAACCATTTATTCACAAAAAACTAAACCAAACGACCATGAAGAAGATAATTTATAAGGTACAATAGAAGAGAATGACTATAACCGTGTGAAAGACATAGACAGCGAGAACTATATAACCCCGGACGGGAAAACAGTTATGCCTAAATTAACACAGATGCCATTACGGGACCTCGCTATCCTAAGTTTCACGGCTGAAAACGAACTGAAGAAATACTATATCGGCAATGAGGAGTACTTTTCATATTCCGTTGTAGAACTGATGCTCGATACAAGGATACAGGCCAGAAACTTGAGCAGACACAAAGTCAGCAGTTTTGAAGATGCACTGTATCTGCTTTACACCTATTCAGAGGAGATACCGCAAGCGGACGATCCCAAATATCTGTCCATTCTTATTGCAGCTGACATATTGAATGTAGAGGAGGAGGATATCATAGAAGAGGCAAGAAGGGATAATAAGTTGTATTCGGATGAAGACAAGAACCTTTTTGTACCGGTCCGGTGGATTGGAGACTGGTATAATGATGCTCTGGCTACTTTGGGGATATCGAGTGTCATCTATATACAGACTAGGGGAACGGGGAAAGTTAAAATATTAATTGAAAGAGACCTGGAGTAATATGAAAAAGAAAATATTCGTTATGGGCAACGTGTATGATTTGGGTACACTGGGAGTCAATGAAGTTGAAAATGCTGTTCAGTCGGATCTGGATAAGGTCTTTAATGCCGGTGGAGTCAGATTCCGGTTAAAGGAAGTATCGGGGAAAACATTGGAACTGACATTTTTCCGTAAGTACAAGGTTGGTGAAATAGATTGGCTAAATTATGATCCAAAGTTGATCTATAACATCGACGCCAACATAATCACAGGGCATAGTTTTAATGGTTTCAGGATACCGGATTACTGGGGAGGCGTTCCTTTCGGGTACACGTTTTTCATGCCGAAGAGAGAATTCACGAGGTGTTATAAGAATTCGGCTGTACTACTTGGGACGGATCAGATAGAGAGAGTTAAGATCACAGCACAACCGGAGAAAGTAGTGATGAGATTGACATTTTAAAGCAAGAGAGAAGATAGTTAGGAGGCTGTCTTCTCTCTTGCAATCTTTATAGCAAACACATTATCTATCGTTTATTTATCTTTAATACCTTCCGCAATTGAAGAACAAATAATCAATAGTGTTTTTAATAGCCATTCATTTTTAAATATTCTTGAAGTTGACTCATCGTGCCTTTAAAAGTCAAATTATATACTCTTTTTGTATCCTCCGTGCTTATATCACAGTTGATAAAATTAAACACATTGTCTGCCGTATCTGAATAGCTGGAAAGTAAAAAACTACTGTTTGCAATGTTAATTATAATAGGAGTTGGTGTCTATATACTGAACATTGTACTTTGAAGTTGAAGATTATCTATATTTATTTCGTTTACTCCTTCCTCAAACCTGAAAAAAATATGTCCAGCTGAAACTCCGGAAGTTGGCTGATTCATGTTCCGAATATTCGCTATATCCACATGTTGATAAAAGGATATACTAAAAGGAAGTTTGTCACCTTGATCCACATTGACGTTTTTGATATGACCATTACGATGAGTATAGCCTATATCCCAACGACCAATCATATTGTTATTTCTCGACGAATATACTTCACTGATATTCAACGTCTCTATTTCGTTATAAGAAACAGTAAATTCATCGTACACATGGCTAAGGTTCAATTGACCAATAGCAGTATTTAAGCCACCTTCCAGATATCCCCTAAAGTTTTGGTCCGCTCCAGTATAATCCAATTTATCCACGCTAATGTTCCTATCAGACAAATAACCACCTATATTAACTTTGCTATAAGTAGATCGAGAAATATCAATATGCCCTATGTTTCCATTCTCCCTGGTATCAATTGTTAAAAATTCCGGACTACTATTGCTTACACCTGATTTGCGACCACAAGAATTTATGGATAGCGTTTCGCCTTGACCTGGAAGTGTAAGTTCCGACAAACCTTCACAACGCTCCAAAGTCAACGATTGGATAGGATTATTTTCTAAGGACATGCTAGCAATAAAGTTACTATTACGTAACATGACATCTCCACTCAAGTTATTATTGTCCAATCTCAAGTCATACAGTTCTTCATTTTCAGAAGAAGGAGAAAATCCGTACCACCACAACAGTTCGGAATCTTCTAACCAATTCGTGTGATTGTACCATCCACTTCCGTTGGCACTTTTATAAAAGTCTTGTAACACTGTCAAAACAGAAGGATCTAAGTCTGTACCCTCCGTAATGAAATATCGTGTTGTTCCCCAAAAGTCTTTACCATCCACATGCAAATAAGCGCGGTAATCATACTCTGTATTGGGGCTCAGTCCAACAACATTGCAAATAAAATAACCATTAGAATTATAGCCGTTGGCAGGAATTTCTGTCCAATTCCGACTATTACGATCTTTATATGCAATACCATACTCGCAGGGCGTGGATTCTTCTATACCTTGAACGATTCCCGCAAGAAAAACTGAGGAAGATGTCAAATTGCTGATTCCTTCCGTAGTCACTCCATAAGCTGCCGCTTCCTTTTCCGTGCGGAACGAGCGTATGGTACCATAACACACCTGCCCATTAACCCGCAGATAAGCACGATAAGAATAGCCTGTGTTGGAAATCAATCCACTAATCCTACAACTAAATGTACCTCCGCCTTTCTCTGACGACGGAACATCCACCCATTCTAAAGTACCTTCTTTCCGATAACTTATACCATATTCACAAGGTATAGTGGAGTTGATACCTTCCACTATACCTGAAAGAGTTGCTGATTGAGTACTAATATTGCTACTCCCGCCCGTCTGAACATTTACCTTTAATTCGGCCTCACTACAAGGGGTAGCAAGTAATTCGATATCTCTGAAAAGTTCAACAATGGGATAAATGACATATTTCTTTCCTAAAGCCACGTTAGTAAAAGTATGCGATATTTGAAGTGGGTGGATACCATCGTAAGGCACACTATACCAAGCCACATCTACCAGTTTATTGTCTTGATACATAGCAAATCCCACACGCCTCTGTCCGAAACACATATTACTGATATTAGCCGTAGTAGAAATGCTGCCAGTTTTAGCGTTCACACTAACATTCATATCTTCAAACAATGGAATCACACCAAAACTCATGGGGGAAAGAAATTCATACATTTTGCCAACAGAGCCTCCAATTTCAAGGGGACCTTTGCTAGCCTCGGCTATAAACGAGCATCCAACATAAGGTGTAGCAGTCAATTGGTTAACATCTTTCAATCTATCGTACAGTGTTGTGATTGGAGGAGACATAATGCCAAGCTTAGTTGCATCGAGCCCCATGTTTATATCTCCCTTCAAACCAAATTCGCCTTCAATACCTGCTTTAGCAAGTTCTTTAGTAAGAACAGAAATTCCGAATTCTAAGCACACACCCATTTTAATGGATACATCTCCCGCAAAAGAAAGAATCGGATCGTCCTTCCCTTTATGAACAAATTTTATTTGATTGGGAATATTAGAAACACTATTGGAATGATATTCCAAATGAAGTGCGCTATTAACGTAATGTGTTTGTTCACAGCTTCCACTAATTGAGCCTGCCAACTCAACAAATACACCTGTTTCAAAATATAAATTAAGAAGTTTGCCTGTGTATGGAATAGGAACTTCCCTTTTAGGACCCTTTTTAAGTTTGGCTTTTCCTTCCATAGAAGCCTTAAAATAAGGTGTTAGGGCATGTTCTCCTGTCATTGTCAAATTCAGATGTATGCCATCATTCACAATCAATGATACTCGAGCATACATTTTGGAAGTGACACCACAACCGATAGTTTGACTGTACTCCTCTTTATACGGTCCAGACTTTAATTCTAAGTCTTTAACCGTCAAATGAACATCCACAGGAGGTATAGTAAATTGCTCACTGCGAGGAGGCCATATTTCATACCCCCGTGACATGATCCGGTCATTATCTAACACCTCATCCGATGTTTGCATTTCAAACGTGCCATCATAATAATAAGACTCGAAGATGTCCGTTAACGAAGGAAGTTCGCATTCTACTTGATACTTCCCCTTTACTTTATTGACTGAAAGAACCTTACCGACAAAGCCGGTTGGAAACAGATTCTCCATTTCAAGCGTCACTAATTTATCTCCTACTTTTGGCAAAAGGCTGAAAGGAATATTCTCATTAAAAGTTAACACTAAACCATCACATCCTGTTAGATACGAAGCCAAACTTTCTTCTAAGTAGATCACATCGGGCTGAAAGACCGTTTCTGGTTTATAAAAACTTACACTGTCTATTTCGTTAACCGGTATACGAAAAACGCTGTCTGCTGTATGAATTAATTGCACAAACTCAACAGTTTGGGAATCTGTTTCCGAAGGCACTCGAGCATAAGTTATGCTGTCACAATCGGCATAAAAGAAACTGTTTACATTACCGTTGTGTCGATACACATGAAAAGCATGCTGAGCTTTTACGGTCACGCAAAAACTTATAATTAACAGGCAAAAAGCACAAAGGCGCATTCCGAAATTGTATTGTTTCATATTATGAGGATTAGCAGGGAAAAATGACTTATTCATAGGTGAAACGTGAAATTGTTTGCAAATCATACTTAACCTCTTGAATGCTAGTCTTTACAACTAATTGAGCATCAACAAAGCTTAGTTGTGGATTTTTGTATAAGGGATATGCCACATGAGTACCATCTTTGAAATAAATAATTAATTGAGTTTCTTTTATCTGTTCGGGAGTTTCCGGACTAGGATCATCATGCCCGGTCTGCGGAGTTTCATCGCTACATGAAAACAAACATAAAGATACAAAGAAAAAAAATACGGTTAAAATCCTATTAAGATACATATTCAATAAAAGTCATATGGAAACTGCCCAGTTCCAATGCAGTTTATTCAACATTCAAGCGTGGAACTGCAATGCTATATCTTCAATGATGTCTTAAGAAAAAACGATAAAAACAAATGTACCAATAACAATCCACGCTACAGTGTAAAGACGAACCACTATCGTACATCTGAGAAATTTCCTAAGTTTCCGACAGAACAATTAGCATAACGCTTCTTTCTTAATCTAATATGTCTTGGAAGAAACTCTTCAATACATTCACAAAAATATGCAATGTAATATTAATAAGCAATATAAAATCAAAAAAAATCGGATTTTTTATAAAGAAATCCCGATGTATCGCTCGTTTGGCAATTTGAACTGATACCATATGCCCTTGAATAAAATTTCCCTTGAAAAATTCATGTGCAAGACTGTTTTTTTACCAATTTTAAATGATACAATTCAATTGGAAATTTCTATATTTGCATTCGATTAGTGGAAAGGGAAAGACATTACCCTGTACTCAAATCTCGTAATTTACTGATAATTAAACATGTATGCAAATTATGATTATATTTGCATCGTTTCAAATTTAATTATACATTTTTTCCATATACATAAGAGATTAACACCACTGCTGGCTCGTGAGAGTCAGCAATTTTAAAAGCAATTTAAAATGACCTTAAATTGTCTTTATGCAGTTAATACAAGAATACAGTAAATTATTATTTGCATTGTAGATCACTAGCTCGTGACGAGTTGGTGATTTTTTTATTTGTACTGATAACCGGCCTTCTACTTTACCGGATAAACTTAGTGCTTATAATCATTCCGAGATGCTCCTCGGATTGATCCTAAATAATCAATGTATCATTTTAGTCTCCTTTCTTAATAAACCTTTTTCCAACGGAAATTGTTATATAAATGAAACTTAAACTTTTCATACCGGAAACGGTCTGCGAAGATAGTGCCGGTATTAGCATATAAATAGATTATAACTAACTCCACCACCAACATATAATCCACCAGGATAACCAAGCCTACTTGCAGACCAAAGCCCCAGCGTTTTTGCTTTGGTTTTAGAGCGATGATTTCCTTTTCCCTATACACCTCCATTAAGTCAAGACTGGACTTATAGCCACTAACCACCGCCCGGTAATCATTGGTCTTATACTCCTTGCTTGTTATAGGTATAATCACTGGAACCGAATTGCCTTCTACGGTCCTATCGGTAGTGGTATCGAACAGGATCGGTAAATATACCGTATCGGTCTGCTTCAGGGTCTCCTTAACAAGTAGAAGCACGATATCAACTATAGTGTCTCGCAGTCTTACCGTATCTCCTTTTGCATAAATGGTCTGCGGATCGTGCGGATTACAACGCATCCACACGATCACGTCTATAAGTAGGCAGACTAATATCCAAGGAAGAGATTTCATGCTACCTCGACGTACCCCCGACAAAATCCTTTAGTGAGTTGTACATTGCCTGTCCGGTCGAACGGGTACATTTATACGTAACTCCATCCTGTGAGTAATACTTGCTTTCCTCTAGGGTCATATTGTTGTTATATGGGATTGGGACATCTTTCGTACCGGCAGCAGTCTCGTTAATTTCCTCATAGAGAACCGCAGTGTCGATGCTGGGCGCCTTATTCTCCAATACAGTTGCGATATTCTGCCTTACCCGGTAGAGTTTATTATCATCATATTGTACCTTCATACCGAAATCCAGTGATTTACCTATATACTCCTTCCAATGCGGGTACATATAGACTTAACCTTCAACGCTTCACCATCGGTTAAGGACATTGTCTGGATTCCGGCTTTGGTTACATTAACCAGATTCTGTGCGGCAGCTACCTAAACAAATTCCGCACTACCTTCTGGGCGTTCCTCTTCCGGGCATGAGTATTCTTCGCTTTTCAGGAGTGCGTTCAGTTTCGGGCTGTCGAATAGTATATCGGGAACTCTTCATCTTTATAGGGAATCAGAAACTCTTCGTGAAGGATTACCTTACTACCGGCTTTGCTTTTTCTCATTATGGGGATAGCCAGCAAACCGTGCTGGGCTAACCAATCGATTGTTACTACTGCGTATTTCATTTTAACATTTTAATTAGTTGTTATTAATGATATCGTTCAGTTTCCCTGTTGGGAAAACTATTTGTTTCCAATAATTGTCAAATCCGATTGTAAAATAAGGCATTTCCATATTCTATTCTTATTTAGGGTGGTTAATGTTCAGTAACTGTCACAGTACCAATATTCGATGATGTACCTTCATTCATACAAACATCTGCCAATACGCTTGAATCTGATACATAATTTTTTATAAAGTACAGCGTATTCTCCCAGTCATTGTTAATAGCCTTAACATTTAAAGATGCAATCGCATCATTACATATTACCATTGATTTTTTTGCATCAATGCAAGAGTTTATAATCTTCACTACTGCATTAGCTTTTGCAATATTTATAAAAGAGTTAAAACCATAGACAGAAGCGTTGTCAACAAGAACATCTTCTTTTATAGATGAGTTTCCATTAAGCGTTATAAACGGATATGATGAGGCAGCCGAACTATTATTTTCAATAAGTTCAATATTTCTCAAACATAATTTCTTTATAATTCCTGTAAAGTATCTCTTTACTTCTCCACTTATATAATTGTCATCATTATTCCATCCGTCAATTATCAACTCATCTATATTAAGGGTGTAGTCACTGTTCTGTTTAAAGAAATAATTAGTTCCGCAAACGCATGACATTAGATTCTTAAAAGTAAGCGAATAGACATCGCTTCCTAACATATCTACAAACGCCCCTGTTGTATTTACATGTATGTTATTAAGCGATATTCTTCCAAGTTTTGTTACTTCTGCCACATTTCTACCAGACGCATCTGATTGGAATCCAATGCAAAGCAATGAATTTGCATTACCAAATACATTTTCAATGATTATATTATCAACTACACAATCTACATCATCTGCTTTAGCACCTAAGCATCTAACTATATGAGATTCTGATGCGTCAGAAAAGATATCGTGAATATAACCATTTGTTATATTCCCAAATTTTGCTGTAGAAATACCCCAATCCCAAGGCATTTAGAGCCATAAAATCGTCACCAGTGTTCCATAGATGTTGCCTATATCAAATTTGTCAATAGTTCCACCAAGGTGAATACCATCACTTTGTAAATTATCAAATGTAATATTATAGACAACCAAATGCCTTGCAGTATTTATCTACAAGGCTCCCCTTTGTGTTCTTGATGGTAACATTCTTGACTATAAGATTTCCAACGCCAAGTAAGCAGAAAACACCATACGAACCTGTTGCCAATGCAGATTGTGATTTTGAGTTGTTATCCCATATGCCGCCATCAATAATAATATTGGAATCAGTGGAAAATATGTTTTTGTGCTGCAACATTCTATTTATTCCAATATTTTTATAACGGCATAAGGATGCACTACCAGTTCAGTATTGCTTCCTATTTTCAGTGCGGTTGAAATTATATATGGATATTCCGCATAAGAAATATACACTTTGCCGCCATTGTCAATTAACGACTGAATTGACGATGTGTTATCAGTTATACCGTCTGGGGGTATACTTAGACATTGACACCCTATATTATCAGCAATTACTTTGTTTATCGAATAAGATGCAGAATATCCGCTTGTGGATATTTTAGAATTGAGACATTGTAATCTAAAAAACTTTGCACCATCAGGAACAGATACATCATCCATAGTGACCTCTCCAGATTTTGCTGCACCACCTAAGAATGATTCCAATGATTTTGCGCTATAGAAAGATATAGCTGGCTTTGTGGCATTATCTACATAAGTCTTAAAAGATCCAATATTAGCTAACACTATTTCCAGCGCAACAATCTAGTCCAGTTAATTATTTAGATTACTTACGTTCTCTATTTCTATTTGGCCCCCAATAAATCAGAGCTTACATTTCATTAACCTAATACTTCTTGCATTATTTTTCTGCAATCAAAGTCTTTTATTACAACTATTATTTAAATGTATCATTGAAAATAGCTATATTTGCAACTAGTTTATTAGGACAGATATGAACCAATTTTAAGAACAGCGCTCATAAGTCTCTGATAATCACGCGTAAATACAAATTTACATGATTATTTCCAATTCTTAAAATATTCGTGTACTTTTGCACAAAACTTTAAGTATATGATACAGTCGATGACAGGATACGGCAAAGCTACGGCCGAACTTCCAGATAAAAAGATAAACGTAGAAATCAAGTCGCTCAACAGCAAAGCAATGGATCTTTCCACTCGCATCGCTCCGGCTTATCGTGAAAAAGAGATCGAAATCCGCAACGAAATCTCCAAAGTGCTGGAGCGTGGAAAGGTGGACTTCAGCCTCTGGATAGAGAAAAAAGAGAGTGCGGAAAGCGCGACTCCTATCAACCAAGTGTTGGTGGAAGGCTACTACAAACAGATTCAGGCGATCTCGGAAAATCTCGGCATCCCCGTCCCCACCGACTGGTTTCAGACGTTGCTCCGTATGCCGGACGTTATGTCTAAGACTGAAATCCAAGAGTTGACGGAAGAAGAATGGGAAATGGTACGTGCCACCGTTCTCGAAGCAATCGGTCATCTGGTAGACTTCCGCAAACAGGAAGGCGCCGCACTGGAAAAGAAGTTCCGCGAAAAGATAGCTAACATCGCACTATTGCTCGAAAAGATAACTCCTTACGAAAAAGAACGGGTGGAGAAAGTCAAGGAACGTATCACCGACGCGCTCGAAAAGACGCTGAACACGGACTACGACAAGAACCGACTGGAACAAGAACTGATCTACTACATCGAAAAGCTGGATGTCAACGAGGAAAAACAACGTCTCACCAACCACCTGAAATATTTCATCAGCACGCTGGAAAGCGGCAACGGACAAGGCAAAAAGCTCGGTTTCATCGCTCAGGAAATGGGACGGGAAATCAATACGCTTGGCAGCAAGTCCAACCATGCCGAAATGCAGAAAATCGTTGTGCAAATGAAAGATGAGCTGGAACAGATCAAGGAACAGGTGCTGAACGTAATGTAATTATTTAATAGAAAGTCGAAAACTGAAAATGTCGACATTTTCAGTTTTCGACTTTCAATTCTCAATTAAACAAATGACTGGCAAGTTAATTATTTTTTCTGCCCCGTCCGGTTCGGGCAAATCGACTATTATCAACTATCTGCTGACGCAGAACTTAAATCTTGCGTTCTCCATTTCTGCAACCAGCCGCCCACCGCGCGGGACGGAGAAACACGGGGTCGAATATTTCTTCCTTACTCCCGAAGAGTTCCGTTGTCGCATTGAGAACAACGAGTTTTTGGAATACGAAGAAGTGTACAAGGATCGGTATTACGGAACGCTGAAAGAACAAGTGGAAAAGCAGTTGGAGAAGGGTCAGAACGTGGTATTCGACTTGGATGTAGTAGGCGGATGCAACATCAAAAAGTATTACGGTGACCGTGCATTGTCCATCTTTGTACAGCCGCCCTCCATCGAAGAACTCCGTTGCCGGCTGACGGGTCGGGGCACGGATGAGCCCGAAGTTATCGAATGCCGCATCGCAAAGGCGGAATACGAAATGACTTTTGCTCCCCAGTTTGATCGTGTCATCGTCAATGATGATCTGGAAGCGGCAAAGGCTGAGACGCTGGAGGTTATCAAAGAATTTCTGAATAAGGAATGAAAGAATCTCTGAAAAAACGAATAGAGAGCATAGAAAAGAAGGAGGGTTCGACCGAAAAATTCATGTATCTGTGCGGCATTATCGGCATTGTAGATATAGTGTTCGGTATCCTTTCACTTTATCTGCATTTTTGGATTGCCGCCGGCATCTTTTTCTTAATTGCTGTGAGGCAGGCTATCGTTTTTCCCAAATGGAGAAAAAAGCTGAGAATGGAAAGGGAAGCCAAGAAGATGACAGAAAGTCAAAGCTGAAAAAGAAAGTCTAAAAGAGAACCCAAAAGAGCAAAAAAAGAACAAAGAATAGAAAGATAAGAAGGCGTCAAAAAGAAAAAAAGTAAAAACGAGAAGATGAGAATGGCAGAGAGCGATAAACTAAAAACCGGAATCTTCAGCGGGTCATTCAATCCGGTACACATCGGACATCTGGCCTTGGCCAACTATCTTTGCGAGTATGAAGGACTGGACGAAATTTGGTTTATGGTCAGCCCGCAAAACCCGCTGAAAGCGGGAACGGAGCTATGGCCTGACGACCTGCGTCTCCGGTTAGTAGAACTTGCCACAGAAGAATATCCCCGCTTCCGCTCTTCAGACTTCGAGTTTCATCTGCCCCGCCCTTCATACAGCGTACATACGTTGGAAAAGCTACATGAAACCTATCCGGAACGGGACTTCTACTTAATTATCGGCTCGGATAACTGGGCCCGCTTCGACCGCTGGTATCAATCGGAGCGCATCATCAAAGAAAACCGTATTCTTATCTATCCCCGCCCCGGATTCCCGGTAAATGAAAACGGGCTGCCCGAAACAGTCCGTCTGGTCCATTCGCCTACCTTTGAAATAAGTTCTACGTTTATCCGTCAGGCACTTGATGAGAAGAAAGATGTAAGATACTTCTTGCATCCGAAGGTTTGGGAGTATATTAGAGAATATATCCGACAGAGTATAAGGGAGCACTGATCATCTACTCTTTGAGACGATGAAGCGTAATCATTATGATTTCTGCCGGAGCACCGATTCGTACAGGCATCTGAGAAGTACCGATCCCATTAGTAACAATCAATGGCATTTTAGTTGAATTGTACGCCAGTCCGGTCAGAAAGCGGGTGCCGTAGTGGGAGTTCTGTATCGGGGCGTAACCGAATACGCGTACCTGTCCACCATGAGTATGTCCCGCCAAAGCGATGTCCGTGTTGGCCACCGAAACATCCTCCACGTAGTCGGGAGTATGCACCAACAAGATAACGAAGTCGTTGGGAGAAAGCGCCAGTGTGGGCGACACCCCATTTTGTTTCAAGTCGAAAGGATTGCGTACTCCGGCAAGGATAATCTGCTGACCGTCTTTGCGTAATGTATCGACTTCGTGTTCCAGCGGACGCATCCCGTAATGCTTCATCGTGCGGATTATTTCGTCATGGCAGCGTTCATAATCATTATTTCCCATTACTCCGAAAGTTCCCATCGGTGTTTTCACACGAGCCAATGCGGCAAATAACGGTTCTACGTATTCACAGCCTTCCTGATAGTCTCCTCCCATCAGCAAGACGTCCGGTTTTTGGGCGATCAAAAGATCGACAAGGTTGTTCAAGCCTTTCTCTTTCAGCAGACTCTTGTAATGCAAGTCGGAAATGAAGGCGATGCGGAAGCCTTCGAAGGCTTCGGGGACATCACGGTGGGTGAAGTCATATTCCACGACACGGTCTATGCCGCTATAAGTGGCAGGGACGTTCACGGTAGAAGACGTGATCTTCGTTCCGCGAAGTACCAAATTACGTTCTTCCTGCTCGGTCGCAGCTTCTTTCTTCGCTGTTTTCTTCTGCTTTTTCGTTGAAACTTTCAAGTCGGCAAGCTGAGAATGATCCGGAGCAAACAGGTCGTCGATAGCGGCGGAACTGTCCGGACGGACGGAATCGACATTGAGCACAGGACGAGGCAGGGTCGATACGACATTCTTCTTTGACTTACAAGATACGAACAGGAATAATACGAATATTATGAACAGGTAATTTATTTTTTTCATCTTCTTTGGTTTATTTTCTTCTACATATAACACATTCCCCCACTATTTGAGGCGCAAAGATAGGAAAAATCATGTATCTTTGTCCGTCAAAACTTATTATTATATATTAAAGCATGGAAGAAGTAAAGCGTAACTCGCTGCGTGCGTGGATATTAGCAGCACGTCCCAAAACTCTGACAGGAGCCATTACGCCGGTCATGATCGGTAGCGCACTTGCTTATATGGATGGACATTTTCAATGGTTGCCGGCCCTTATCTGCTGCCTGTTCGCCGGTCTGATGCAAATTGCCGCCAATTTTATCAACGACCTCTTCGACTACCTCAAAGGAACCGACCGCGAAGACCGGCTGGGACCGGAACGAGCCTGCGCACAAGGCTGGATTTCACCGAGAGCCATGCGAAACGGAATCATCGTCACCGTCCTGTTCGCCTGTCTGATCGGATCTGCGCTGCTGTTTTATGCCGGATGGGAGCTGATCATAGTAGGACTTCTCTGCGTACTCTTCGCTTTCCTCTATACCACAGGTCCTTATCCATTATCCTACAACGGCTGGGGCGATGTTCTGGTCATCGTATTTTTCGGATTCGTCCCCGTGGGTGGAACGTACTACGTACAGGCGCTGACATGGACTTCGGACACAACGGTAGCTTCTCTTATCTGCGGACTGCTGATTGATACCTTGCTGGTAGTCAACAATTACCGAGACCGTGAAGCGGATGCACGGAGCGGAAAGCGGACGGTCATCGTTCGTTTTGGCGAGAAGTTCGGACGCTATCTTTATTTGATGCTGGGGGTGGCAGCAAGTCTTCTGTGTTTCTGGTTCTTCTTCGAAGGACACTTGTTTGCCGCACTTCTTCCGTTACTCTACCTGATTCCTCATGTCCTCACATGGAGACGGATGGTGCAGATTCACAGTGGTAAAAAATTAAACAGCATACTAGGTGAGACTTCACGTAATATGCTGTTAATGGGTATTTTGCTATCAATAGGATTCTTGATCCGACATTGATTTATTTTCCGTACATCTTTTCGTAATAACCTTGATAGTCTCCGCTGGTCACCTCTTCCACCCAGTCTTGATTTTCAAGATACCATACGATTGTCTTCACGATGCCATCTTCAAATTTCGTTTCGGGATACCAGCCCAAGGCGTTCGTGATCTTCGTGGGATCAATGGCATAACGCTGGTCGTGCCCCAGACGGTCTTTGACAAAAGTGATCAGATCGTTGTTGATCCAGTCAACGGAGATTTCTCCGTCTTCACCTTTCACTTTCTTTTTGAGGACCTGACGATATTCCGGTTTCTCGGTCATTAGTTTACGGATAGTGGCAATGGTCAGCTTCACAATTTCAAGATTGGTTTCTTCGTTGTGACCACCTACGTTGTACACTTCGCCCTCTTTACCTTCGCGCACTACCAAGTCGATCGCTTTGCAGTGGTCTTCTACGTAAAGCCAGTCGCGCACGTTGCTTCCGTCACCGTAGACAGGCAGATGTTTGCCTTCGAGTATATTCTTGATAATCAGCGGAATCAGTTTTTCGGGAAAATGATAGGGGCCGTAGTTGTTGGAACAGCGGGTGATCGTTACCGGCATTTTATAAGTGTCGTGATAAGCCATGACTACCATGTCGGCACTGGTTTTCGAAGCGCTGTACGGGCTGTGCGGACAAAGCGGGGTTTCTTCCGTGAAGTAGCCTTCCGCACCGAGTGAGCCGTACACCTCGTCGGTAGATACCTGATGGTAGCGCACTCCTTTTCTCCAGGTAGGATATCCCTGTTCGTCCTTACCCATCACCCAGGCACGGCGGGCACAATCCAGCAGATTCTGCGTACCGAGGATATTGGTGATCAGAAACAGTTGCGGGTTTTCGATACTGCGGTCTACATGGCTTTCGGCGGCGAAGTTCACGACATAGTCGAAACGGTATTCGGCAAAAAGGCTGTCCACCACTTCGCGGCTGCAAATGTCTCCTTTGATAAAGAAACAACGTTCGTTGTCGATATCTTTGGCAATAGTTCCCAGATTACCCGCATACGTCAGGGCGTCAAGAACCACCACTTTTATATCGCTGTGCTTGGCCAAGATATACTTAATATAATTGGCGCCAATAAATCCTGCGGCACCGGTCACCAGATAAGTTTTCATATATGATTATTTATGTTTATTTCAAGGGTTGTTTAGACAGTTCTATCAGGTATTTACCGTATTCGGTCTTTTCGAGTTTCTGTCCGAGCAGCAGCAATTGTCCGGACGAAATCCATCCTTGCCGCCAGGCTATCTCTTCGATACAGCTGACGTAGAAACCTTGCCGGTTCTGAATGGTAGCCACGAAGTTGGAGGCTTCGAGCAGGCTGTCGCAGTTTCCGGTATCCAGCCACGCGAATCCGCGACCGAACAGTTCCACGTTCAGTGTTCCTTCTTCGAGGTACAGGCGGTTCAGGTCCGTTATCTCATATTCTCCACGTGCCGAAGGGCGGAGCGAAGCCGCTTTTTCCGTCACGGTAGCGTCGTAGAAATAAAGTCCGGGAACGGCATAATTACTTTTCGGCACCAGTGGCTTTTCTTCCAGAGAAATCACTTTGCCTTGTTCGTCGAACTCCACTACACCGTAAGCCCGAGGATCTTTCACATAATAGCCGAAGATGCAGGCTCCCTTCTCCACACCGGCAGCACGCCGGAGCATAGCGGAAAACCCTTGTCCATAAAACATATTGTCCCCAAGAATCAGACAACCTGCCTCACCGTTCAAGAAATCAGCTCCCAACACAAAGGCTTGTGCCAGTCCGTTAGGCTGCTCCTGTATTTTGTAAGAGAAAGACATCCCGAGCTCCTCACCTGAGCCCAACAAGTCCCGAAACATCGGCAAATCACGCGGAGTAGAGATGACCAAGACCTCCCGTATCCCTGCCAGCATAAGCGTAGACAGCGGATAATAGATCATCGGCTTGTCGTATACAGGCATGATTTGTTTGGAAATCGCTTTGGAAAGCGGATAAAGACGAGTGGCGCTTCCACCGGCCAGAATAATTCCTTTCATTGTCGTCTGAGTTATTCATTTTACTGTGTGCAAAGGTCGGAAAGAAATCTGACGTGACAAAATGAATTGTAAGAAATCTATCCTGCCAGTTCAATAACTTCGAGGTCTTTGAACGTTCCGTTGTCGATGACAAAGCGCACCATTGTCCGCACTTTATGGAAACCGGACATCCCTGCGGCTCCGGGATTGATGTGCAGCATGTCCAACGTTTTGTCGTATTTCACCTTTAATATATGGGAGTGTCCGCTGATGAAAAGTTTCGGCGGACGTGCCATCAAACTGCCGATAACCGAAGGGTCGTACTTGCCCGGATACCCGCCGATATGCTTGATCAGCACTTCCGCTCCGTCCACCGTGAAGCGGTTCACCTGCGGGAACATCTTCCGTATTTCCTGCCCGTCTATGTTGCCGTAAACTGCCCGCAGGGGCCGGAAAGCCGCCAACTTCTCGGCTACTTCTACCGAACCGATATCTCCGGCATGCCAGATTTCGTCGCACGATTCAAAATATTCGAGATATTTTTCGTCCCAATAAGCGTGGGTATCGGACAATAATCCAATTCTTGTCATAATTTTCTTTGTTTAGTCCTGCAAAAATACTATATTTGGGAAAATCTTAAAGCACATGGAAAGCAAATATAATTATTTCAAACGTGATATCAGCTGGCTCTCATTCAACTATCGGGTGTTGCTCGAAGCGCTGGATGAGCACCTGCCGCTATACGAGCGCATCAATTTCATCTCCATCTACTCCTCCAATCTGGAAGAATTTTACAAAATCCGGGTGGCGGACCACAAGGCCGTGGCATCCGGCGCAACGGAGAGCGATGAAGAAACCGTACAATCCGCCCGCGAACTCGTGGAAGAAATCAACCACGAAGTAAACCGCCAGCTGGACGACCGTGTACGCATTTACGAAGAAAAGATACTGCCCGCCCTGCGCAAAAACCACATCATCTTCTACCAGGACAGACACGTGGAACCGTTTCACCAGCAGTTTATCAAGGACTTTTTCCGGGAAGAAATCTTCCCCTACCTGCAACCCGTGCCCGTATCGAAAGACAAAATCGTCTCTTTTCTGCGAGACAACCGGCTCTACCTCGCCATCCGCCTCTATCCGAAGGAAAACAGGAACCCCGCCAACCGGCAGCCTTTCTATTTCGTCATGAAGCAGCCGTACGCCAAAGTGCCCCGTTTCATCGAACTTCCGCCCCGTGGAGACAACTATTACATCATGTTCACCGAGGACATCATCAAAGCGAACCTCAACCTTATTTTCCCCGGCTACGACGTCGATTCGAGCTACTGCATCAAAATATCCCGTGACGCCGACATTCTGATAGACGACACCGCCAGCAGCGCCGACCTCGTAGCCCAACTGAAAAAGAAGGTAAAAAAACGCAAGATAGGCGACGTCTGCCGCTTTGTCTACGACCGTGCCATGCCGCAAGACTTCCTCGACTTTCTGGTCGACGCCTTCCGCATCCACCGTGACGAACTCGTCCCCGGCGACAAGCACCTGAACCTCGAAGACCTGCGCCACCTGCCCAACCCGAACAAGTCTCTCCGCCGCATCGAAAAGCCGCAACCGATGAAGCTGAACATCCTCGACGAAAAAGAATCGATCTTCAACTACGTCGCCCAAAAGGATCTGCTGCTGTATTACCCGTACCACTCCTTCGAGCATTTCACCCACTTCCTCTACGAAGCAGTGCACAATCCGGAGACGCGCGAAATCATGGTCACCCAATACCGTGTAGCCGAAAACTCGGCCGTCATCAACACCTTGATAGCCGCCGCGCAGAACGGCAAGAAAGTCACCGTATTTGTCGAGCTCAAAGCCCGTTTCGACGAAGAGAACAACCTCGCCACCGCCGAAATGATGCAAGCCGCCGGCATCAAAATCATTTACAGCATCCCCGGACTAAAAGTACACGCCAAAGTGGCCCTCGTCCGTCGCCGCGGACTGAATGGAGAGAAAATCCCCAGCTACGCCTACATCAGCACGGGCAACTTCAACGAAAAGACCGCCACCCTATACGCCGACTGTGGACTTTTCACCTGCCGCAAGGAAATAGTGAACGACCTTTACAACCTATTCCGCACCCTGCAAGGCAAGGAAGACCCGAAATTCACCACTCTCCTCGTCGCCCGCTTCAACCTCATACCGGAACTGAACCGCCTCATCGACCGTGAAATATCCCTTGCCGACCAAGGCAAAGGCGGACGTATCATCCTCAAAATGAACGCCCTCCAAGACCCCGCAATGATCGACCGACTCTACGAGGCCTCCGAACACGGCGTGCAGATCGACCTCATCGTCCGCGGCATCTGCTGCCTCATACCGGAGCAGTCATACAGCCGTAACATCCGTGTCACCCGCATTGTCGACAGTTTTCTGGAGCACGCCCGCATCTGGTATTTCGGCAACGAAGGGCACCCCAAAATATACATGGGCTCGCCCGACTGGATGCGCCGCAACCTCTACCGCCGTATCGAAGCCGTCACCCCATCCTCGACCCTGACCTGCGCGCCAGTCTGATCGAAATGCTCCATATCCAGCTCGCTGACAACCAAAAAGCCTGTTGGGTAGACGACAAACTGCAAAACGTATTCAAAAAAAGAGCGTCCGGCACCCCTGCTGTCCGTGCCCAATACGATTTTTATGAATGGCTGAGTAAAAAAGCGCAGGAAGCGCAGCACTCATAACTTTTTGATCATCTCCAACTGCTTGCCCTCCGGTCCGATGTTTTTCGACCGGAGGAAAGCAGTCATTGAGCTACACCCAATGTCAGTCTTGATAATCTTAACAGAATCGTGCTTATTGCTTTCGTTCATCTTCTGAAAAAGCAATTAGCCGATTCCCCTTCGACAATATTCTTTGTCAGCAGTTATCTGACTAACATCACGGGACGAAGGGCAAAGCCTTCGTAGGCAAGAAGTTTTTTCGGACGAAAAAACACCCATACAAATAAAATCTTCGACAAATAATATAAAATTAAATATTTACAAGCAATTCAATATAT
>Ga0192240_10191_pt1 | contig 29939 bp, 30 predicted proteins | sample Koala_Koa27_H3_FD_131237 | JGI IMG/M metagenome (GOLD analysis project Ga0192240, IMG submission 131237) | Enriched cells from koala feces incubated with labeled cellulose particles, San Francisco Zoo, California, United States - Koala_Koa2-7_H3 ...
TGAAACATTTAAGAAAGCGGTCTTACACCGCCTGTCTGAGGACATTGCGGACCCAAAACAGATTTCCATCCAGTCTGTATGCAAAAACAACGGAAAATATCTGGACGGTCTTGTCATTCTGGAAAACAATGTCAATATCTCACCGACAATCTATCTCAACTATTATTATGAATATTATCGCACGAAAGACAGCTTTCCGGCCGCCTATGAGCGTATTCTGAATCATTATCGTCAGAACAGGACAGATGAGCACATTGATGTCCGATTTTTCACGGATTTTGAGCAGACCAGATCGCGGATTGTCCTGAAGCTGATCCATTACGAGAAAAACCGAAAGCTGTTAAAGGAGGTGCCTCACATCCCGTTTCTGGATCTGGCCATCGTATTTTACTGCTATTTTCCGATTGACCCGAAGATCGGGAACGCCACGATCCTGATCCGCAATTCACATCTGGAACTCTGGAATCAGACAGTGCAGACCCTTTATCCGCTGGCAATGGAGAACTCCAGGCGGCTGTTGGCTCCCCAGCTGCACAATATGAACAGTCTGCTGGGGACGATCCTGCCGGATTCGGGGTATCCGACTGTAGTCGTCCCCGATGACCCGCTCTACCCGATGTATGTGCTCACTAACAAACAGAATATGTTCGGCGCCGCCTGCGTTCTGTATGACAATCTGATCCGCTCTTACGCTGAGCAGTTCCGGACGGATTTTTATCTGCTGCCGAGCAGTATACACGAGATCATCCTGGTTCCCGCTATACAGAACGACCGGATCCGGGATTTCACAGAGATGGTACAGGAAGTGAATGAAACTCAGGTGTCCGAAGAAGAATTTCTATCCGACCACGCTTATTATTATTCCCGTGAGGAAGACAAAATTACCTGGGAATAAAAATCTGTGCGCATCCTCTAAGAAAGTTTTTATCATAGAGAATTGTGCGTTTTAGCACTTTATAGCAGCTAAGTATTTCCTGGTGATATCAGAATAGTTCCCCTCCTGACGGAGGGGAACCGACGCTTTTTCGTAACTGTTCAGTGCTTTCACAGTTACGTTCTTTCTACTCAGTTTTCGAATTCGAGGCAGACTTCCTTCTGTTCTTCGCCGCCGTCTGATCTTTCCCGGATTTTTTCCCAGTTTCTGCTGAGGCCTGTTTTTTCACAGCTTTTTTCTTTGCCTCCGCAGCTGCTTTCTCCTCTGCAGCTTTCTTCTCATCCTCCGCAGCTGCTTTCCGCTCCGCCTCCGCGGCTTCCTGCATCTCCTTTTCCAGGCGGATCCTAAGCTTCATCTCTTCCTCGCGGCGCTGCTGCTCCTGAAGCTCCTGTTCCCGGCGTACCCTCTCCTCCTCCAGCGTACGTTTTTCCTCCTCCGCAATCAGAGCATCATAAAGCAGGCTGTACCGCTCACAGGATACTTCCCAGGAGAAGTCCTGCTCCATATCCCTGCGAACAATATCCAGCCATTCCTGCGGAGTCTGGCTGTAGACCTTGCATGCGTAACGGATCATATAGAGCATCTCATGTGCATTATAATTATGGAACGAAAATCCGGTGCCGGTATGTTCAAACTCATTGTAAGGCTCCACGGTATCTTTCAGCCCGCCGGTCTCCCGAACCAGAGGCACGGTACCGTAACGCATCGACATCAGCTGGCTTAACCCGCAGGGTTCAAACAGGGAAGGCATCAGGAATGCGTCGCTGGAAGCGTAAATCTTCTGTGCAAGCTCCTCGGAATAAGAAATATTTGCCGAGATACGGCCGGGGTATTTCCCCTCGTAATACTGAAACATGCTCTCATAGCGGTATTCCCCGGTGCCGAGAACGACAATCTGAATCCGTTCTTCCCCCATGATCTCATCCAGGATGTAATTCACCAGGTCAAATCCTTTCTGGTCAGTCAGACGGGATACCATGCCGATGAGGAAAGCATCCTCCCTTTCCTCCAGTCCCAGGCTGCGCTGCAGATCCGCCTTGTTTGTCTTCTTGTAGGAGGCTATGTCACCCTCAAACTTCTGCGTGATTCTCTCATCTGACGAAGGATCCTGATCCTTATAATCCAGCCCGTTTAAGATGCCGGTGAGGCGGGATCCTTTCGCCCGCAGCAGGCCGTCCAGACCCTCGCCGCCGTCCGGAGACTGAATCTCTTTCGCGTAAGTCTCACTGACTGTCGTAATGTAATCCGCAAAAACCAGGCCGCCTTTTAACAGATTGGCCTGTCCGTAACTTTCCAGCGTCTCCATGGTAAAATACTCCGGCGGAAGGCCTGTCACATCCCGGATTGCATCGATATACCACCGCCCCTGAAACTTCAGGTTATGTATGGTAAAAATCGTGCGGATGTGGCGGTAAAATTCTTCCTGACGGTACTGCCCTTCCAGGAATACCGGAACCAGGCCGGTCTGCCAGTCATGACAGTGAATGATATCCGGCTGGAAATCAATCACCGGAAGGATCGTCAGCACCGCTTTGGAGAAAAACGCAAACTTTTCCGCATCCTGATATATCTCACCGTAAGGCTTCGGCCCTGCAAAATAATATTCGTTGTCAATAAAATAAAAGGTAACTCCGCTCTCCTCAGTCTGATAAATCCCCGCATACTGCGTCCGCCAGTTCAGCAGCACCTCACATTCCGCCACTGCGGTAAGCCTCTCAGAGAACGACTCTTTCATACACATATATTTTGGAAGAACCACCCTCACATCATACTCTGACTTCGGAAAATACTTTGGCAACGACCCGGCCACATCTGCGAGACCGCCTGTCTTTATAAACGGAACTACTTCCGATGAAGCAAATAAGACTTTTTTCATATAAACCCTCCGAACAAAAAACTATATTCTGACACACTACTTCTACCATCATACAACATTTCCTGAACGGAGACCAGAGAATTTGTGAGTTTTTTCTATATTTTCTATATTTTCCTTATCACCTCCTGTAATCCAGCCTGATCTTGTCCGCAATCAGAGCGATAAACTCTGAATTGGTAGGTTTCCCCTTTCCGTTGTGGATCGTATACCCGAAAAGTTCATCAATCGTATCCATTTTCCCGCGGCTCCATGCCACCTCGATGGCGTGGCGGATCGCACGCTCCACCCGGCTGGAGGTCGTCTGATATTTTTTCGCGATGGCAGGATACAGTATCTTGGTGATCGAATTCAGCATCTCGATGTCATTTACAGACATCACAATCGCCTCCCGCAGATACTGATATCCCTTGATGTGCGCCGGCACCCCCGATCTCATGGATGATATTGGTAACGTCAGTCTCCAGATCATGTTCCCTGACATCCCGTATCTTCTCATAGACGCCCCCGATCTTCCCATCTGCAGACTTCCGGTGAATCGAGTCTTTCACATACTTAATACGCTTTACCAGAGCATCCTGATCAAACGGTTTCATCAGATAGTAGGACGCCCCCAGACGGAATGCATCTTCCGTCACGTTTTCCTGTCCGATAGCGCTGATAATAATATAATTTGGCTGTTTTCGAATCGTTTTATCCCTGTTTGTGCGGTCCATCACGCCAAGCCCGTCCAGCTTCGGCATGACAATATCCAATAGTACAATATCCGGCTCTTTTGAGCGAATCACTTCACAAGCCTCCTCGCCGTTTTTTGCCGTCCCGACCACATTCAGTTCCTTATCCCTGGAAACAATGTCGGTGAGCAGGCGGACCATGTTCTCATTATCGTCAGCAATCGCTATTTTGATCAACCTTCCTGACACCCCTCTTTTTTATTCAGATTCCGGTTCTGTATCATAACCGCTTTTCAAATAAACTATAGACATTCCTGCCCGCCAAATTTGTCGAAGAGTGTCAATATCCCTCTGAAAAATACCAATATTTGGAATAATTACATTACAGCATATCTTCAATAAAAATACCGTATCCCTCCCGCGGATCAGAGACAAAGACATGAGTGACCGCGCCGATGATCTTTCCGTTCTGCAGAATAGGCGAACCGCTCATTCCCTGGATGATCCCGCCGGTTTTTTCGATCAGTTCCTCATCTGTCACGTAAAACAGCAGGCTCTTGTTTACTTCAGACGCGTTCATGTCAATACTCTCGATTTCCACCTCATACGAATCGATCTCACCGTCAATCTCCACCAGGATTTCCGCTGCGCCCTCTGTGATTTCCTGTTTATAACCGACCGATACCGGCTCTGCAGCCGACAACTCATCCGGAAGAGAATCCAGCACGCCAAAGATACCGTTCGACAGATTCTCCGTGATCGTTCCGATCTCCTGATCCTGTGTATACTGAATCTGGCCCACCAGCTCACCGGGATTTCCTTTTGTTCCCTTAATAATACTGAGAATATCTGCCACATACACCATACCCGCTTTCATTTCCACCTGTGCGCCGGTATCCGTATCGCTGATGCTGTGTCCCAGCGCCCCGAAATTCCCGTCCTCCGTCACATAGGTGAGCGTGCCGATTCCCGCCATGTCGTCCCGTACCCAGACTCCGATCTGGTATTCTCCGTCCGCGTTCTTCACGGGAGTCACCTCACAGGCAATCGTCTCCCCGTCCCGCAGAACCGACAAAACAAGTGTCTTCCCACCGGAAGCACGGACAGATGCAATCAATTCCTCTTTTGAAGAAACCGTCACTCCATCCACAGAGATAATGTAATCTCCCGCTTTCAGAATATGTCTGGACGGGTTCACTGCGGAACCGTTCGCTTCTTCCACCTCAGCCACATCCACTACGTAGACTCCCTCCGTCTCTATATAAATTCCCACCGGCACACCGCAGGGAATCACCTGCGTGTCTTCCACAATATTAACTGTGACACTCCCCATCGGCACAACCCCCAGCAGGCGGCATTCCATCTCATAGACACCGCACTCCGCCGTGCCGAGATTGCCAAAGGATTCCACCGTCTCATCCTCACTCTTTACCGTCCTCGTCACAGGCAGAAAGCCGCCGATCGATACGGTATCTCCCCGGGTCACCGAGATGGAATCCGGAATGTAGTCCGCCACAGAGGACAGGGAAAAAACGATCAGAGTAATCAGGTAAAGCAGAAAAAACTTTTTCCTCTCCTGTCTGTATAATTTCAGAATTTTTGGTTCTGACATGCTTCTTTTGTCATCTCCTCTTATGTTGTTTCTAATGCTGCAATTAAAGCAGCAAAAAAAGATACCTGATTCTTTCAAGTACCTTTTTAGTATAATTCATTTTCAATTTTGCACACTGTATGTTCTTACCGCGTCTGTCAAATATTGTATTGCATAAAGTTATTTTCCCTTATTCCGGTCTGTCTGCTTTTTTGACACGGTAAAAATTAACAAAAATCAAAATTACGGACAAAACAGCAATACCGGAGCTATCGATCAGCACATCCGTGAATCTTCCCGCTCTTCCGTCCACAAAAAGCTGGTGAATCTCATCCGTGCAGGCATACAGAAAAGCAGTCAGAAAAGAATTTCCAATCCGACGAAACCGCCCAAATCCGGACACATGGAAGGCCGCCAGCAAGGCGAGGAAAAAAATCAGATATTCCGTAATATGTGCAGCTTTGCGCACCGGTATGGACATCCGCTCCGGAAATTCCGCGGTATCCAGAGACGGATTCCACCGCGATAAAAGATCCAGCAGTTTTAAGACAACGCTATTGCTCAGCTCTGAGGATTCCTCCCCGGGCTGAGCCGAGAAACAAAAGATCAGGATCGCAGCCAGCACCGGCAGAATCCAGATCAGATAACGATATTTTTTCATAACAGGCAAGTCTCACTTTGAAACGGAATCCGGCCGCACCGCATCCGCCAGCTTTTTCATCTCCCGCGCATTCTCCATCACTGCCTCCGTAATCCGGACGCCGCCCAGCATCCGAGCCAGTTCCGCGATACTTTCTTCACGCTTAAGCATCCGTATCCGGGAGATTGTGGAAGAATCATCGGAGGTCTTCTCAATCAAAAAGTGTGTATCAGCCATGGACGCAATCTGCGGCAGATGCGTGATGCAGATCACCTGATGGCTGGCGGCCGTAAGCTTCATCTTTTCCGCCACCATCTGTGCAGTCCGTCCGCTGATGCCGCTGTCGATCTCGTCAAAGATCAGCGTCTCAATCTCATCATTCTCCGCCAGCACTGTTTTTAACGCCAGCATGATGCGCGAGAGTTCCCCGCCGGAGGCGACAGAATCCAAAGGCTTCATCGGCTCACCCGGATTGGTGGAGATCAGGAACCGAACATCGTCCCACCCGTTCGCGGTATAGCGATCCGTTTTCTGAAACTCCATGGAAAGCTGTACCTGCCGGAAGTTCAGCGCAGTCAGCGCTTTTTTGATTTCCTCCGTAAAAACCTCCGCCGCTGACCGGCGTATGGCAGATACCTCCGCGGAAATCTCCTGCAGTTCGCGCTCCGACCGGGTCAGGTTTTCCTCCAGTTCCCTGCGGTATTCATCGTAATGAAGCAGCTTCTCCAGTTCCGCTTCTTTTTCTGTCTTCTGACGCAAAATATCTTCGATTGTTTTTCCGTACTTGCTTTTCAAATGGTTAATCAGATCCAAACGTTCCTGAATTTCCGCAAATTCCTCATCGGAAAATGAAAAATCGTCAATATAGGAGGCGAGTTCCCGGTTAAAATCGCCCAGCAGGCTGTCAATCTCCTGCAGCTGATCTGCCAGAGTGTCTGCCTGATCGTCATATTCCGCCACGCCGATCAGGGAACGGACTGCCTGTCCGATACGGTCGGAAGCATTGCCGTTTCCGTCCGCGCAGAGTTCTCTGCACTCTGCGGCCGCCTCCAATATTTTTCTTCCGTGGGAAAGACGACGGAATGCTGTCTCCAGCTCCTCATCTTCCCCGGGCTCCGGCCGTGCATCGTCAATTTCCCGGATCTCATATTCCAGGAAAGAAATCTCTCTCTGCTGCTGTTCCCGATCCAGAGAAGCCTCTTCCAGAAGCTTTTGCCCGTCTGTGTAAGCGTGATAACAGGTCTGCAGCGTCTGCAATCTGGAACCCAGTTCTTTCTTTGCATAAGAGTCCAGATATTTGATATGATTCTTTCTCGCCAGGAGAGACTGGTGTTCGTGCTGGCCATGAATGTCAATCAGCAGGGAAGCCGCCCTCTGCATAAAAGAAGCGGACACTGTTTCGGAATTAATCCGGCAGACACTTCTCCCTGTCTTCATAATCTTACGGAAAAGAACCAACTGGCCATCCTCCGGAAAAAGATCCATCTTTTCCAGTTCGCTCACCTGATGAGGCAGATCCACGGAAAAAGTAAGTTCCACCAGGGCATAGTCTGCATTCTCGCGCAGCATTCCCTTTGACACTTTTCCTCCCAGAGCCAGAAGAATCGAGCCGATCAGGATGGATTTGCCCGCTCCGGTCTCACCTGTCAGGATATTGAGGCCGGATCCGAAATCGACTTCCTCCTCCTCAATCAGAGCCAGGTTTTTCACATGCAAATTCAGTAACATAGATGCTCCTTCTACTCTCCCAAATCCCCTACCGCAGCAGTCCGCGGAGGCGCTGCATCAGCGCCTCTGTCTCTTCTACTGTCCGCACCGCACACATTACCGTATCATCGCCCGCTATACTGCCGACCACTTCCCTGCAACCCATCATATCAACGGCAAGCGCTACCGCCATTGCCATCCCGGACACCGTCCGCAGTACCAGGATATTCTGTGCCATATCGATGGAAATCACACCATCCCGGAACACACGGTAATACTTGTCATCGCCCTCACCGCCCATATCGGAGAGCAGCACATATTTCTTCTTTCCGCCGCCCTGTGATATCTTCGTGAGCTTCAGTTCGCGGATATCACGCGAGACAGTCGCCTGTGTCACCCGGAATCCCTCACGGTTTAAAAGGGCGCAGAGTTCTTCCTGCGTATCCACTTCCTGCCGTCGGATAATTTCCAGAATTTTTGCCTGGCGATGTTCTTTCATTCTCTTCTCGCTCCTTAGGTCATTTTTTTGCGCAGAATCTGCAGGAAACTCAGCTGGTTTACTTTCATTACCTGCGCCGAAACCGCGGCTTGGCGTATCTGAATCCGCTCTCCCACATGAAGAGATATATAGGGATCCCCGTCAAAAGTCACCTGCGCCTCCTCATCCCGCTCCAGTCTTCTCTTGGAAAGCATGACCTCAATCTTTGCGTCTGCCCCCACCACAATACTGCGTGCGGAAAAAGACTGCGGGTTGATCGGCGTGATCAGCAGAAGATTCGTTCTGGGATCTACAATAGATCCGCCGGCCGACATGCTGTAGCCTGTGGAACCCGTGGGCGTAGAAATGATCATGCCGTCCGCGCTGTAGGTCGTCAGATACTCTCCGTTCACCGTGAGAAGCAGATTAATCAGTTGAGCGCTTCCGGCCCTGTGAATGACAATATCGTTGAGCGCCGCCAGCGGCTCATTCCCGTTTTCCGGATCCGGCACAACCCCCTCGATCATCATCCTCTTTTCTACTTCATAGCGGTCCTCAAAAAGGCCGTCGATCGCAGAATAGACCGTCGCCAGATCCAGCTCGCACAGATAGCCCAGCGTACCCAGGTTGACGCCGATCAGCGGGATCTCCATCCGCGCCATGTCCCTGGCCGCCCGCACCAGCGTCCCGTCGCCGCCCAGGACAATAATACAGTCCGCATCCACATCCCGGCTGCCCAGTGTCCGCAGGCTGCGCCTGCTCCACTCTGATTTGTTGCTCACATAAAAACTGCTCTGGCCGCCTTTCGCCTCAATGTAATCCTGAATCGATCGGGTGACAGACAAATCCCTGTCCCGATGCTCATTGGTAATAATGAAGAAGCGCTTCATATCCGCCCTCTCTTTCCTAATCCAATGCAGCATGCGCTGCCTCCACCACGGCAGCTGCGCTCACAATGACATCCCGTCCGGCCTGATCGGTCTTTTTCAGATGGATCAGATATTCAATATTTCCCTCGGGCCCCTTGATCGGTGAGAAATCAAGATGCAATACAGTAAATCCGGTTTCCTGTACAAAGGACAGTATATTTTCCACAACCTCCCTATGCACGTTCGGATCGCGGACCACTCCCTTTTTCCCCACCTTCTCCCGTCCCGCCTCAAACTGCGGCTTGATCAGGCAGACCATTTCGCCGCCATCCCGGAGCAGTTCCCGCGCAGGTCCGAGCACTTTTGTCAGAGAGATAAAGGAGACATCCACCGACGCAAAATCAAGCGTCTCCCCGATATCCGCAGGCGTCACGTATTGGATGTTGGTCTTTTCCATACAGACCACTCGCGGATCCTGCCGCAGCTTCCAGGCAAACTGCCCATATCCCACATCCACAGCGTAGACTTTCGCCGCACCGTTCTGCAGCATACAATCCGTGAACCCCCCGGTGGAAGCGCCGATATCCATGCATATCTTTCCGGCGAGATCAAGATCAAAACAGTCCACCGCTTTTTCCAGCTTCAGCCCTCCGCGGCTGACATACTTTAACGCGTTGCCGTGTATCTCGATCTTTACAGTGTCCGCAAAGAAAGCTCCCGCCTTATCCTCCCGCTGATTATCCACAAAGACATTGCCCGCCATGATCATCGCCCTGGCTTTCTCGCGGGAGGGAGCCAGATTTCTCTTTACAAGCAACACATCCAAACGTTCTTTCATTTCTTTACAATCTATCGTAAGTATCTATAATTTTCTGTGTCATATGCGCCGCATCCAGGCCTGTCAGTTTCCTAAGCTGCTCTACCGTTCCGTGAGAAACATATCTGTCCTCAATTCCAAAACAAAGGAGGCTCACATCCGCATGAATCTTCTCAAGAAATGCTCCCACCGCGTCGCCGTAGCCGCCGTGAAGCATATTGTCCTCCATCGTCACAATGAGGACATGATCCTCCACCGCTTTTCTGACAGATTCCGTGTCGATGGGCTTTACAAACCTGGCATTTACCAGAGAACAGTCGTAACCATTTGCATGCAAACGCTCCCGCACTTCTAATGCAGTTTCCACCATACTCCCCACGGCAAAAATCACAATCTGCAGTTCCTCGAAGATCCACTCACTCTTTCCGATACGAATCGGCGCACGGTAATCCTTTAACCCGTCATAGGCCTGTCCGCGCGGATAACGGACCGCTGCGGGGCCATCCAGCCGGGAAGCAAACCAGAGCATGTCCGCCAGCTCCCACTTATTCTTCGGCGCCATGACTGTCATATTCGGCATCATAGACAGATAGGAAAGATCCAGAATCCCGTGGTGCGTCGACCCGTCAGCACCCACCAGTCCGGCCCGGTCAATCGCAAAGGTCACCGGAAGATTCTGCATACAGACATCGTGGACAATCTCATCAAACCCTCTCTGCAGGAAAGAAGAATATACCGCAAAAACCGGATGCAGGCCGGATGCCGCCATTCCTGCGGCAAAAGTCACCGCATGTCCCTCCGCGATACCCACGTCAAAAAAGCGGTCCGGATACTCTGAGCGGAACCGCTTCAGTCCTGTCCCGTCAGACATAGCGGCCGTCAGGGCTACCACGCGGTCATTTTTCGCAGCGATTTTGCAGATCACCGTGGAAAAGACATCCGTGTAGTCCGGTTTTTTCTTTGATTTGAGCGGGTAACCGGTCTCTACATCAAAAGAACCGATCCCATGAAACCGATCCGGATGCTGCTCCGCCGGAAGATATCCTTTTCCCTTGTCCGTCAGGACATGGACGATCACCGCACCGTTCACTTTCTTTGCCTCGCGGAGGATATGCACCATATCCGTAAGATTATGGCCGCTCACGGGACCCAGGTACGTAAGCCCCATATTCTCAAAAAGCATCCCCGGAATCAACAGCTGTTTCAGGCTGCTCTTCGTCTTATGTATCCGCCGCGCCACACGCTCACCGTAGGGCAGGCGTTCCAGCGAGCTGTGCACATCACTTTTAAATTCCTGATAAGCGTCAGCCACTCTCAGCGAAGCCAGGTGACGCGCCATTCCGCCCACATTTTCGGAAATGGACATTTTGTTGTCGTTGAGCACTATGATAAAATTCGTATTTAAGTCTGCCGCGTTGTTCAGCGCCTCATAAGCCAGCCCGCCGGTCAATGCGCCGTCCCCGATCACAGACACAACACTGAAAGTCTCTCCCTCCAGATCACGCGCTTTGGCAAATCCCAGCCCTGCGGAGATGGAAGTAGAACTGTGCCCGGTGTCAAAACAGTCACAGTCGCTCTCAGAACGCTTCGGAAAACCGCTCATTCCGCCCAGCTGGCGCAGATGTTCGAATTTATTCTTCCGCCCGGTCAGAATTTTATGGGTGTAAGCCTGATGCCCCACATCCCAGATCAGCTTATCTTTCGGAAAATCCAGCGTAAGATGTAACGCCATGGTAAGCTCCACGGCGCCCAGATTCGAAGCCAGGTGTCCGCCGGTCTTAGAAACGTGTTCCAGCAAAAATGCACGAATTTCCTCCGCCAGTGCAGGCATCTCTTCCGGTGAAAGCTTTTTTATATCATTTTCTTTTTCGATCTGTTCCAGAAGCGCCATTATTTTGTTCTCCCAATCAGATAATGCAGTAATCCGTTCAGAAACGGATTTTCTTCCGGCAGGCTCTGCATCAGGCCGATGGCACGGTTCGAGATTGCTTCCACATCTTTCGCCGACTGCTCCAGTCCCCGCAGCGTGACGTAGGTGGTTTTTTCGTTTTTTTCATCGCTGCCGATGGGCTTTCCCAGGACCGCCTGATCGCCGGCCACATCCAGGATGTCATCCCGGATCTGGAAAGCAAGGCCCACGTCCTTTGCCACCCGGGAGATCACTTCCTGCTCCGCCTCCGCGGCGCCGCCCAGGACTGCCCCGATCAGCATAGCTGATTCAATCAAAGCTCCGGTTTTTAATTCGTAGATAAAATCCAGCTTTTCCTGTCCGACAGGCATTCCCTCAGATTCCACATCCGCGACCTGGCCCCCCAGCATCCCATAAATACCGGCGTTGTGCGCGAGAATGGAAAGCGCTCTCGCCACTTTCGGGTTCCCCGGCTCTGTCTCGAATGCTCTCAGCGCAGTCTCAAAAGCAAGATTGAGGAGCCCGTCTCCCGCAAGAATGCCCATCGCCTCGCCGTAAACGATATGTGTCGTCTTACGCCCTCTGCGATATTCATCATCATCCATTGCAGGCAGATCGTCGTGAATCAGCGAATAGGTATGGATCATCTCGATTGCCGCCATAAACGGCTCGATCACCGTACTCTCCCCGCCAAACAGACGATAGGTTTCCAGCATCAGCATCGGCCTTAGACGCTTGCCTCCCGCCAGAAAGCTGTAATTCATCGCCTCGATCACGGTCTTCTGAAATCCCTCTTCCGGCGGAAGATATTTTATAATGATGCCCTCCACCTCTTCGGTGTGCATCTTCACTTCCTCTTTTATCCCCATGCTTTTCTCCTTTTTGGACGGATGCCCGCAACTACTGTACACTTTTATACTATGATTAAAGAGACAAAAGGGTATGATATCAAAAACGCTGCGGTTCAAAGATTTCTTCCTCTCCTGACCGGGAAATCACCAGCATTTTCTTTTCCACGAAATCCAGCTTTTCATTGCATTGGCGGACTTTTTTCATTCCCTTTTCATAAAGCGAAAACGCATCCTCCAAAGAAATCTCTCTGTCGTCCATGGATACAAGGATCTGATCCAGCTCTTCAAACAATTCTTCCAGGGAAGATTCTTTTTCCTCCGGATTTTTCTGTAATACATCGGTGTCACTCAGGTTCTCTTTTCTACCAATATCAAGTCCGGATTCCGGCATATTATTCACTCCTCTTTTCTGAGTATTCTTACTGACTCCCGGACTGCATGAAACAACACATCGCCCTGATTGTCATTTTGTAATTATGTTTCATATAAATACAAGCGTCCACCTCATATTCCGCCGATTACGATCCGTCCCGCGGCAGAACTTCCTCCACCACTGCGGTGAAGCTCCCATCCAGCATGGATGCTCTGACCCGGTCTCCCGCGGAAAGCCCGGCCACGCCGGCCAGTCTCGTTCCGTCAGCCTGTGTCATCCATGCACAGCCGCTCTGCAGCTTCTTTAAAGGCGACTTCGCGTCCAGCTCCGCCGCGCAAAGCTGCAGCCTGTGCCTTTTTTGCGTGAGCAGCCGCTCGATCTTCTCCTGTATCCGATCCTGATAATCCGCAACTGCCTGGCGGTTCTCCAAAAGACGGTTTGCGGGACTCAGAACCTGCAGGCGCAGCTCATACTGGCGGATTCGCGCCTGCAAGGTCTCCAGCTGCCCGGCCATACGGCGGTCCAGGCTCAAACGGATATTATCGAGATTTGCCAGAACCTGGCGGACATCAAACACAGCCAGCTCCGCAGCAGCCGACGGCGTGGGAGCCCGGAGGTCTGCCACATAATCAATGATCGTCGTATCGGTCTCATGGCCCACCGCAGAGATAATCGGCACGGGACAGTCAAAAACAGCCCTCGCTACAATCTCCTCATTAAACGCCCAGAGATCTTCCAGAGAGCCGCCGCCCCGCCCGACGATAATCACATCCACATCCCGCTCTTCGAGAGCATGGATTCCGCACACAATGGATTCGGCAGCTCCCTCTCCCTGCACCTGCGCCGGATAAAGAATCAGCTGTACATAAGGATTTCTCCGGTGGGAGATATTGCGAATATCCTGTATGGCCGCACCAGTGGGAGCTGTCACCACGCCGATCCGGGATGCAAAAGGAGGAATCGGCTGCTTGTACTCCGGGGCAAACATCCCCATCTCTTCCAGTTCCCGCTTTAATTCCTCAAACTTCTGATAAAGCAGGCCTGCGCCCTGCAGAACAATCTGCTGTGCATAGAGCTGATACCTGCCATCCCGCTCATAGACGCGGATCTCACCGAAGACAATGACTTTGTCACCCGCCTTCATGGGAAACTTCAGACCGGTTTTTCTGGAGCCGGCAAACATCACAGCCTGCAGGACACCGGACGCATCCTTCAGTGTAAAATAAATATGTCCCGATGAGTGATATTTACAATTCGACACCTCGCCGCTGACATAGATACGGCTCATCATAAAATCCTGGGCGAACATGTTTTTGATATAAGAGTTAACCTGACCTACAGAATATACATGCTTCGTCATACCAGCTTTGCCAGAACCCCGTTGACAAATCCGGCGCCGTGATCCGAACCGTAAACTTTTGCCAGCTCCACAGCCTCATTGATCGCCACGGATACCGGGATTTCTTCCTCATACTTCATCTCATATACAGCAAGTCGGATAATGGCGAGCTCCGCTTTCGCCATGCGGGTGGTCTTCCATTTTTCCGCACCGGCATTGATCTGTTCGTCAATCTCCTCCAGACGCCCGTAAATATCCCGGACTTTGGCGACAATATAAGCCGAATCCTGCTCCCTTGCATCACCCAGCTCCTGCAAAGACAGAGAGAGCTGCTCCTCCAGCTCGTCTTTTTCATAAAACTCTGCGCGGAATAAAATTTTAAAGATCTGCTCTCTGATTTCTCTTCGGCTCATCCTGTCCCCCCTGCTGATTATAGTATCTAACCGGCAATAATCCCTGCATAAACTCCTGTAGCTCATGTGCCGGGTAATTCGTTTCGCTGAACTGATTATACAGACTGCTTCATGTCTACTTCCGCAATCCGGATATTGACGCCGGACACTTCCAGGCCTGTCATATTCTCAATCGCGGCTTTCACTTTTTCCTGTACCTTTCTCGAAACCTCCGGAATGGTGTAACCATAGGCAAGATTTAACGCCAGATCAACGGAAACCTTTTCCTCTTCCACAGAAATCCGCACCCCCTTGGAAAGATTTTTGATTCCCAGACGGCTCACCAGATCTTTTGTGATATTGCCGTACATGGAGGTCACCCCCTCCACTTCAGTCGCGGCAAGACCGGCGATGATCGTGATCACCTCATCCGCCACCTGAACTTCACCCATCGCATCTGTCTTCAACTTGATTCCGCTTCTATTCTCAGCCATAAGAAAACCTCCTTCTGCTCTTACTTCCGGGAAACCCCTGTGCATAGCATCAGTATAACAAAAATATCTGCATTTGAAAACTGTTTTTATGAAACCTGTCAGGAAGCAGCCGCTCAGCGATGTGAGTAGCTTACGAATAAACAGTAACAGAAAACACTCCCAGTCTAAGACTCGCATCTGCCCATCAGTTCATCCTCTGAGATCACCGGGACGCCGAGGCTTCGCGCCTTTTCCAGCTTGGATCCCGCATTTTCCCCGGCGACCAGGAAACTGGTCTTTTTGCTTACGCTTCCGGTGCACTTTCCGCCATTTTCCTCGATAAAAGCCGCGATTTCCTTTCGCCCGAAATGTTCCAGCGTCCCTGTCACCACGATGGTCAGCCCGTCCAGCGGCTTTACTGCATTTTCATCTTCCTCATGCTTCGCAGAGGAAATATTCACGCCCAGTTCCTCCAGACGTCGAAGCAGGTTCCGGTTATCCTCCTCCTCAAAAAAACTGCGAATGGACCGGGCTGTGATCTCTCCCACATCAGGTAGCTGCACCAGCTCTTCCACAGACGCCTCCGCCAGTTCCCAGAGGTCGCGGTAATGCTTCATGATCGACCGGGCGGAGATTTTCCCGACATTCCGAATCGCAAAACCGGTCAGAAGGCTGTCCGCATCATTCCTTTTGGACGCTTCAATCGCAGCCAGAATGCGGTCTGTATTTTTTTCCCTGCCCAGGATTCCTTTCTCTATCAGTTCCTCCCGGTGATCCCGGAGACGGTAAATATCCGCGGCGTCATGGAGATATCCCTCCTCCACCAGGCTCTCAATATACCTTCTTCCGAAATTTTTGATATCCATGGCATCCTTGCCCGCAAAATAAGCCAGCGTACGCTTCAGCTGTGCCGGACAGGAGGGATTCTCACAATAAATATCGCAGGTATCGTCCTCCCGGATGAGCGCCGCTCCACAGACCGGACAGCGTTCAGGAACTTCGTAAGGGCGTTTTGTCCGCTGTGTTACCCGGACAATCGCCGGAATGATCTCACCCTGCTTCCGGCAGATAGCCCTGCAGCCCTCTGAGATACCCATATTCCGGATAAAATCTGCATTATGCAGCGTCGCTTTCTGCACATTCGTCCCGCACAGCCGCACCGGCTCCGCGAAAACGGCGCGGAACGTCATCTTACCGGTCCGGCCCACGTTCACTTCGATCTGATCGATCACTACCTCTTTTTCCTCCGGCGGATACTTGTAGGCGATGTGACCTGCGGAATACTTACTTCCAGCGGGGAAATCCGCTCGATAAGCGGTCTGGTCAATTTTTACCACGGCGCCGTCGATATCATAGCCAAAGTTGCCGCGATTCTCGCCGATTGCGTCGATGGCCATCAGCACTTCCTCCGCGTCCGAGCACAATGTGTGCGGCACCACGGCAACTCCTCTCTTTTCTAATTGTTCCAGACCATCCGCATGGGACTGCATCAGATCAGTATCATTGTCATAGGAGTCCTGAACATTGAAGACAAACATCTTCAGCCCGCGCTTTTTCACCACGGAGGATTCCAGCTGGCGAAGCGTCCCTGCCGCCAGGTTCCTCGGATTGGCCGCAGGCTTTTTCCCGGCATTCTCCTGCTCCTCATTAAACCTGTCAAAATCCTCCAGGGACATATATACCTCACCCCGAAGCTCCACGTAGCCGGGGATGTCAATCTTTTTTCTGACATCCGGGATGACCAATGCATTCTGCGTCACATCTTCCCCCACCAGACCATCCCCCCTGGTCTCCGCGAGAATCAGCTGACCGTCCTGATAACGAAGGCTCATGCTGAGGCCGTCAATTTTCTCCTCCACACTGAAACGGGCATCCGGGTGCATGCGCTGCACTTTTTCCACCCATGCGGCGATCTCTTCCTTTTCAAAGACATCCTGGATACTTAGCATCGGCACATGATGCGCCACTTCCACACCGGCCTCGCGCTTCGCAGTGCCGCCAATCTTCTGTGTGGGGGAATCCGGCGTCACCCACTCCGGATGCTCCTGTTCCAATGCTTTCAATTCCAGCATCAACCGGTCATACTCATAGTCGCTGATCTCCGGCGCATCCTCATTATAATACCGGTTCATGTGATACTCAATCGTCTGTCTCAGCTCATCATATCTCCGTCTTACATCCATCCTATTCTCCCTTATTCCCATCCTCTTTTCCCTGCCCTTTCGGCGCACTGTAAGAATGCTCGATCAGTCGGTATAACTCCCGCCTTTCCGCCGGAGTGACATCCCGGTAAGCGCCGGGTTCCAAGTCGCCGAGGTAAATATTCATGATCCGCACCCGCACCAGACGCCGAACCCGATAGCCAAATACCGCGCACATCCGCCGGATCTGCCGGTTATATCCCTGTGTCAGTATCATGGAAAACGTGCGGCGGCTTTTTTTCTCTATCATACACCGGCGGGTCGTCACATTCAATTCTTCCAGATACACGCCGCTGCGCATTCCCTCCAGGAACTCGTCCGTGATATCATGGTCCACCGTGACCACATACTCTTTTTCATGAAAATTCCCGGCCCGCATGATTTTGTTGACGAGATCGCCCTGGTTGGTCAGCAGAATCAGCCCCTCCGAATCCTTGTCCAGACGCTCGGCCGGGTAAATCCGCACCGGATAATTTATGTAGTCAATGATATTGTTTTCCTCACGTTTCTCGGCAGTGCAGACAATCCCCCTCGGCTTGTGAAACGCGATGAGGACCTCCTTTTCCTGCATCCGGACCGGCTCCCCGCAGAAGAACACCTGCATGCCCGGCTCTACCCGGTCCCCGTATACCGCCGTCCTCCCGTCAATGCTGACCTGCCCGGCCTCAATCCGACGGTCGGCCTCGCGCCTGGAACAGACGCCGGCCTCGCTCAGATATTTATTGATTCTGATTCCCGCTTGAATTCTCTCTTCCGATTTCATTCTCATCCCACCTCATAGCTGCTTTTAAGCATGCACAAATCATTTGGCCTGTCAATGGTTTTTTCCGCTTATATTTGATCAGTGATAATCTGCATCAGGAATCACGTTTGTATAGCTCGAGCCTGCCCTGATTTTCTTCCTCAAAATCAATCATTTCACGCGCGAGCTCCGTCGCATAGACGCCGGCTCCCTTATATTTGTGAATCGCTTTTTTCAGCTCATCCGCCCCGCGGCGGTTTCCCCTCTGCATCATGTCCGCGACATGCGACGTTTTATCTGAAAGTGCCGTCCTCATTTTCACAGCAGATTTCAGCATTTTCCCCGCCATCGGCTTCGATCCGGCCTCCTCTTTGCCGTTTTCTTTCAGCCTTGCATTTGCCTTATCCTCAAACTCTTTCATCTTTCCGGCTTCCACATGCAGCTCATAGGCGAATTCCTCGTCATAGACATCCTGCAGCACCTGGTAAATCGCTTCTCTTCCCATCCTGGAATTTCTGCAGATTTCATGCAAGAGCCGGTCTTCCTCTTTTTCGTTCATTCAAAGATACCTCCTGTCATGTCTTACAGAAATAGTATCCCATTGAACGCTTTCAATTATACGTTCAGACCAGACATCAAGACAGGGAACAGCGCAAACTGCTCCCTGAAGTATCATAGCCTGCTTTGCATATTATATTTCATAAAAAATCCCGTCTCCCGGCTCATTCAGTGCCTGTCCTACATGCCGGCAAGGATGTCTGTGCGAATATAGCCGGTCTTGCCGTTCCATGTAACCTTTGTCCATCCCTCACTGTAGCTCATCACAACCGTCACCGTCTCTCCTGAATAAGCCAGCCCGATACGGTCAGAACTCTCGCTCATGGAAGAGCGGATATTCACGGAGGAAGTCAGCGTGATCGTTGTGCCCGCGGAAAACACCGTGGAAGACGAGGATGAGGAAGAAGAGGAGGAGGAGATATAGTCCGACTTGATATATCCGACAATATCTCCGCTTTTCACTTTCGTCCACCCGTCAGAGGTAACCGCAAGCTGACGGATCTGTGACCCGGCCGTGGCGGAAGCCAAGACCTCGGCAGACTCGCTGGGTTCCTCACGGATATAAACGGTATCTGTCACGTATACCCAGGCTTTTTCCTCCGTCTCCGTCGACTCCGAAGAATCATCTTCTGTGTCGTCGGATGACTCTTCCTCCGCATCGGACTCATCCGCTGCATCATCGGAACTGCTTTCCTCAGAACTTTCCGATGTATCTTCCGAGGAAGCATCTGCAGTCTCATCCGACTGCGCATCCTCCACCTGCTCGGCCGCGGCGGCTGCTTTCTCCGCCAGTACAGATTCATATTCACTCTGCCATGTACTGATCGCGGCGGCCAGATCTCCCTCCACCAGAGTACGCAACGCCTCATCCTGCTCCAGTGCCTGCTCATACTTCGTCTGGACTCCCGCCTGCAGTGCGATCACATCCTCGCTCTCCTCATAAGTCTGGATCAGCTGCAGTATCTCCTGATCCAGCGTATACTCCTGGTACAGCAGATTAAACGGGCTATAGGTATTATCAATATATGCCGAGCCGTCTTCCGCCGTGCGGACATAGAAGAAATCCATCCCGGCTGCAGTCGTCTCAATGTCATTATACTTTACATCAAAAGACACTGAAACAATATAAGAAGAATCATCCGCTCCCGTCTTGGTATAGCAGACAATATTTTCATAAGACTCCACAAATTCACTGTACATCTGGATATATGTCTGCTCCGTCTCGGACATGGGATAAGCATACTGAAGAATCGTGCTCACATCTCCGTCCGCATAGCATGCATAATAATCTGCAATGACCTCATTGATCTGATCATATGCATCCGTCTCGTATTCCTGGGAGGATACCGGCTGTTCTTTATTCTCCGCCGCTCTTTTTTCCATCGCGTTCCGGATACCGATCACGGCAGCAATAATCACAACAATCGCGGCCGCTATGCCAATCAGAATCGGGATCAGATTCTTTCTGGCAACTCTCTGAACTTTTTCCTTCCTGGCGGCTCCGGCGTCCACACTTCTGCGCCGGGTCTTTTTCCGGGAGACAATCCCATCCTCGATCACTTCCCCCGTCGCCGCTTTTGATTTATCCTTTACCGACTCGTGGGAAATAAACTCCAGATCATCCAGAATATCTCCCTCTGGCTTTCCCTCTTCCTTTTCATCGGATGTCCCGGCCGTCTCATCTGCCGGATTCTGTTTGGCAGAATTTCCCGCCTCATACGATATTGCGGTTTCCTGATCTGCGGCATCTGTATCAACCGCATCCGTATCTGTGACTTCTGTATCTGTGACTTCCGCATCGGCCTCATCCGTATCTGTGACTCCCGTATCGGCTGTATCCATATCTGTGACTCCCGCATCGGCTGCATCCGGCTTTCCGTCTGCATCTGCCTCGTTTTTTAAATTTTCCTCCGAATCCATCCCGGCATTTTCTATATTTTCATCGATTGGTTTTTTTTCAAAGTCTGACATAGGCAAAACTCCTTTACGCATCCATTCGTGGATGTAATTCTACCATAATCAGACCTATTTAGCAAGGCGGCATTTGTAAAATCAGTATGCAATCAGTCTGGCGACCCGGAGAGCGGCGTGATCACAATATTTTCAGCGCTGATTCCGGTTTTTCGTTTTACAATGTCTTCCACTTGTGCCCGTTTTGCATCTGTGACATCGCCCATGTCAAGTACGACATCCGCCGTCTCATCGGTGATACTCACCACAACATCGGTAAATCCTTTTGCCTCCAGCAACAGTTCCGCCGCGTTTTCCCGCTCCGCCACATCGGTCATGGCAACCATGGCGTCTACGGCATCCTGTTTCTGCGCCTCCGTGAGGGTTGTGCTGTTGATGATTTCCAGCAATGTTTCCTTATTTTTTGACCGCACTTGCTCCCGGCTTAACTTCACCTCTGCAGCGTAATCCACTGTGTTCTCAGCGGAAGTCAGCACCGTCTCCCCGGCCTCGGAACTGTCCGTGTCCACAGATTCCCCGGTGCCATCCTCCCCGGCACCGTCATCCTCCGCCTCCCCATCCGATCCGGCATCCGCGGAGGCTGACACCGTATCCCCATCCGTCTCTGCGGAGACCGTATCCGCATCCTCTCCTGTCTCTGCAGACGCCGTATCCGTATCCCCGTCTATCTCTGCAGACGCAGTATCCGTATCCTCCTCCGTGTCAGTAAATATTTCCGCCACAGAGTCTTCTTCAGATATTTCATATGTATCAGCCACCTCTGTATCATCTGCTTCACCCGCGGCCGTCTCCACGGTTTCCTCCGCCGTTGTCTGCGTGTAACTGATATAACCCGCCACAGCAATCATCAATGCCAGCGCCGTAATAATAATCTGGTTTTTCCGAAACACTTTTTTCAATCTGAACCCTCCTGTCCTTTTTCCATCTTAACTACCATTATTTTATGAGCCTCCAGTCCGAATAATGCTTCCACCGCCTCAGAAATATTCGAAGCGACCGCACTGTTTCCGCCGCCTTCCGCCACAACAAGGACTCCCTCAATCGCGGGAACAATTTCCCTGCTTACAAAAGGCTCCTCCTCACTGTCAGTGTATACCGTCGTTTCACTGCTCTCCGTGCGTGTATCAGTTGAACCCTCCTGCGTGGCGGATTCTTCCTGCGAATAAGTCACATCCTTTTCCACCACGGTCTCCCCGCCATCCTGAAAGGTTATCATTACTTCCACAGACCCCGCCCCCTCCATCCGGGACAGAACGTCTGCAAGGCGCTTCTCCAACTCCGCCTCATAGTCAGAGACAGTAACTGTATCAGAAGTTTCCGAAAGCACTTCCGTCTCCCCGGTTCCTGAAGCAGATTCTCCGCAGCTGGACGGAACAGCGATGACCAGCAGCAGTACACCGGCCAGCAACAGAATCAGCCACTGATCTTTTTTCAGTTTTTTCTTTTTCAACAAAGCGCTCCACTCTTTCATTCCGCAAGATCCTCCGTCAATCTGGACGCATACTCATCATACACCTCAGCCTGAATTTCCTCCATTCCGGACAGATCCATATCTGTCATCTCCTGCCCGTTAATATAGGAGAAAACTTCTTCCTCCCAACCGTCTTCCCTCAGAAGAGAAATCAGAGGATTCATCAGGGAAATAACCAGAATAAGCCCGGCAAAAAAACGGATATATTTCACAAACTTCTGATCCGGCAAAATCTGCAGCACCATGGTCAAAAAGATCACCAGGCAAATCATCTGTTTGATCCAGTCCATAAGTTCTGAGAACACAGGTAACCCCCTTTCCGTTCCATCAGCATCCGAAGTCTTTCCGTCATCCGAAAAAGAAAACAGACATTCTGCACTGTTCCTCTGTGGCCCCGCCGGCACCGGTACAGCAATCTGCAAATAACCGAACCGGATTACCAGTCAGATACTATACTAGCGCACCGCCGTAATTACAATGGCGATGGTCAGCAGAACCATCAGAACACCGGTGAGCAATGTTTTCAGGAGAAGTCCCGCGCTTTCGCCGATGCTGTCAATGCAGTCACAGACCGATTCGCTTGCAAACGGCTGGACAACGGCGCCGGTTATCTTGTACAGCAGGAAAAAGAGAAGCATTTTCATCACCGGAACCAAAGCCACACCGATCACCACCATCATTGCAGCCACACCCACGCCGTTTTTTATCACCAGCGCTGACCCCAGAAAAATATTTCCCACCGCCTCCGTAACGCTGCCAAGTCCCGGAATCATCCCCAATACCTTTGTGACGGACATTTTTTTCAGATTATCCACGGACGGCGCAATCATAGTCTCAATCACATTGATTCCGGTCACACCCGCCAGCAATGCACGGAGACTCCACTGAATCATTTTTCGGATCAGTGCTGTCAGGCGGGATATCATTTTTTCTCCGGTGAGGTAATTCAGCATCTGCAGGATGACAAAAACATGAATCACCGGCGTTATGACAGAGATCAGCAGCTACTCCACCAGCCAGATCACACCGACCGCGATCTGATAAAAGGCAGCCGCCGTTGTCTGAGCTGAAGCGAAAACCAGCGTCATGGAAAAAGCCGGTATCACCGCTTCCATCACTGCCACAATCTGGCTCATCACCTCCGCAAACATTCCTGACACAATCAGATACGACCGGGTCAGCAGAACCATCAGTACCAGGAAAAAAAGATAAAACCCTGTCCGGGAAATCTGGCTGTTTTCAAACACATCGATAAAATTGTGCAAAAACGCAAATGCGATCGTCAGAACCAGAATCCGGACAAGGATGCTCTTATATTCCGCCGCATCCGCAAAAATCAGCGGTCTTATCTCATTCCATACATCCCAAGCAGAAATTTCGGCATCTGTATCCAGAATGCTCCTTACGATCTCAGAAAAAGAAGTATCCCGTGTCAATGCATTCCCAGCCAAAATATCATCCACACTGTTCAGGTCAAGCTCAGCCAGAAGTGCCTCCGTCAGATCCTCGATATCCTCGCTCAAAGCATCGCTTTGGGCATCCTCATCCCCGGCCTCACTATCCTCAGAGCTGCTCATCCCGGCGAAAACCGCTCCATCCTCTGCCTCTGTGCTGCTCTCCACGGCAATATCCGCTTTTTCCTCAGCCTCTTCGCTGCTCTCCCCGGCGAAATCCCCCGTATTTCCTGCCTCATGGCTGACTTTATCTGCGGAATCCCCTGCTTCTTTCGCCTCTCGATTGATTTCATCCTCGGAATCCTCCGCCGCCGGAATACTCTCCTGTGCCGAAGCAGGCAAAGGACTTATCATCCACAGACCCGCAGCTGCCAGACAGGATAACAGCAGGACTCTCCCCCTCTTTTTCATACTCCGATTAAGCCCTCCACTGTTTCCATCAGCGCCAGAAGGATCGGCACACTGACCGCCATAATGGATAATTTTGCAAACACTTCGATCTGTCTGCCGAGTGCCCCGTAGCCGGCATCCCTGCAGATCTGCGCGGCAAACTCCGACACATAAGTAATGCCTGTCATTTTCAGCAGAATCCGAATCATCGAGGAATCCACCCCCGCATAATCCTGAATCTGCTGTATCGTCTCAATCACCGTACTGAGTCTCTCCACGGAAAGGCCCAGGATCAGCAGCGCCGTGCCCAGGCTGATATAGAGAGCGTACTCTTTTCTCTGCTGCTGGAAAAGCAACGCCAGAATCACGCCTGCCAGTCCGATCATGGCTATCCGGATCATCTGCCTTTCACCTCCCACACATTATGAATACCCTGGTCTGAAATAGTTCTGCGACATTTGTCAGCCGGTCTCATAATGAAAAGAGATCCCGGATCTCCTCAAACAGGTCATAAATGTATGGAACAATCCAGAATAATACAATGATCAGACCGGCCAGGCTGGCCAGAAACGCGTGTTCCTCCCTGCCGCTGTGCTTTAACACCTGTCCGATCACGGTCACCAGAATACCGACCGCCGCTATTTTAAATAAAAGATTTACATCCATACACTTTCCCCCGCCTGCCGGAAACACAATCTAAAAGCACACTGTTAAACCAGAATGAGTATCATCATCACTCCTGCAGCCACTGACAGATAACCATAGAGTTTTTTCTTTTCCGCCATATTTTTCTCCGCCTCCCTGAGCTTAAGCTCCAACCGTTCCCGGCATCGATGCAAATGTCCGACCTGAGCCTCAACATCCAGGTATCCCAGATTTCTTCCTGTCTCCAGAAGAATATCAATCTCTTCTCCGGACAGCATCAGGCGACTCTGTTCTTCCTGAAAATAAAAGCGCCAGACTGATTCCAGATCCTCGCAGGAGACCTCCCGGAGCCTGTCGGCAATTTTCTGCATCACCTCTCCTGCCGGCCCGTGATATTTTTCCGTCAGCCGACCAAGAGCCTCCGCCATCGTCAGCCGTTCGTATCGAATCTCTCCGGCCAGCAGACTCAAAATGCAGATCAGGGACAAAAGCACATCCCTGTGATATTTCTGTTTTTCCATCAGGGTGCCCGCATATCCGATGCAGGAGGACAGGATCAAAACAGAGCTGATCAGTTTTACCACGGGATTTCCTCTCTTTCTCAGGAACTATCGGGGTGCGGATTGTCCGGCGCCGTGCAGATCAGCCTGCCCTCCGCATCAAAAACGCGATACTCTCTCACTCCCGCGGCACAGGTAAGCACAACATACCGCTGAAACAGGTTTTCTTTTCTGAAGAGGTCCCACCCCGGCTTTTTCCAGAGTTCCTCCACATCACGGCTGTGTATTGTAGCCAGAATCCGGCAGCCGCAGCGGACAGCATGGCGCAGCGCCTCCATATCTGCCTGTCCGCCAATCTCATCCACGGCAAGCACTTCCGGCGACATGGAGCGCACCAGCAGCATCATTCCCGCCTCTTTCGGACATCCGTCCAGCACGTCCGTCCTGGTTCCGACATCATTCTGCGGAATTCCGCGAATGCTTCCGGCGATTTCCGACCGCTCGTCCACCAACCCGATTTTCTTCCCCGCAAAAGTTTTATCACCGTTTGAGAGCAGACGCACCAGGTCTCGAAGAAGCGTAGTCTTTCCGATACCCGGTGCGGAGAGAATCAGCGTGTCCAGAAATTCCGTCCCGCAATGCAGTTCCGGAAAGACACGTTTCGCACATCCCTTTCGCTCCCCGGCAATCCGGATATTCAGATACGAAATGGGATGAATCCGCCGGATTTGCCCACCCTCCGCGGAAACCTGTCCGCAAATTCCGATCCGATGGCCGCCCTCCACGGTGAGAAACCCCTGCTTTATCTCCTCCTCGAATGCGTATAAAGAATAATTCGACATAAAAGTACACATCTGATCCAAATCTTCCCGCCTCATCCGCACACAGGAAGCATCCGGAACGCTGACCAGTTTTTCATCATGCAGGAAAAATTCACCTTCCGATGTCAGGAATGTAAGGTATTGATTGACGCGAACCCTGATTTCCTCCAGGCTGCTATGTAATACGCCGCTTTTTTCAATTTGATCCCTCAGCTGCAGGGGAAACAGACGGATTATCTGCTGCATGTCTTTTCATCCTCTCTCCCGGAAAAATTGTCCAAAACGTTCAGGCTGCGAAACACAAAACCGCTGTACAACCGGCATCTGCTTTCGTCGCCTTAATCATAATATATGGAAATCCGGACAAGATAGAACCGAAAATGTACAAATACGCTGAAAGAGAAAGAACGACAACAAAAAAGCTGACATAGACGATACCACTGTATCAGAATTCTATGTCAGCTTTTTTATTACATGGTTTAAACGACAAAATAATTTCGATTATGCAAAGCAGAATATGATACTTCGCAATCCACTGAATTTAACAAAAAACCAGTCATATTTACTTTACTTCTTCGCAATATACCCCTGCGCTTTCAGCAGCTCCGCACAGAGCACCGCTCCGCCGGCAGCTCCTCTAACGGTATTGTGGGACAGTCCGACGAATTTCCAATCGTAAACCGTATCTTCTCTCAGGCGGCCGACCGAAACTCCCATGCCGTTTTCATACTCCACGTCAAGCTGCACCTGGGGACGGTTATCCTCCTCCATATACCGGATAAACTGCTTCGGCGCACTGGGAAGTCCCAGTTCCTGCGGAATTCCGGAAAAGGAAGCAATTCTTTCCAGCAGTTGCTCTTTCGTCGGGTTCTTGCGGAACTTGACAAACACCGCCGCCGTGTGGCCATTCAACACCGGCACACGGATGCACTGGCAGGTGATCACAGGGGATGTAGCCGGAACGATCACGCCCGCCTCCTCGTCAAGCTTACCCCAAAGGCGCAGCGGTTCTTTCTCAGATTTTTCCTCCTCGCCGCCGATGTAAGGGATGATATTTTCCACCATCTCAGGCCAGTCTTTAAATGTCTTGCCCGCACCGGAGATCGCCTGATATGTGGTGGCAACCACCTCGTACGGCTCAAATTCTTTCCAGGCCGTGAGCACCGGCGCGTAGGACTGGATGGAGCAGTTTGGCTTAACCGCGATAAATCCTCTGGTCGTGCCGAGGCGCTTCTTCTGATATTTGATCACTTCCATGTGCTCCGGGTTGATCTCAGGGACGACCATGGGAACATCCGGCGTCCAGCGGTGTGCGCTGTTGTTGGAAACCACCGGGGTCTCCGTCCTGGCATATGCCTCCTCGATCGCCCTGATCTCATCCTTTGACATATCCACCGCGCTGAATACAAAATCCACGTCGGCAGCCACCTGCTCCACCTCGTTGACATTTTTCACAACGATGTCTTTCACAGCTTCCGGCATCGGGGTCGTCATCTTCCAACGCCCGCCAACCGCGTCCTCGTAGCGCTTTCCGGCAGATCTCGCGCTGGCCGCGATGGTCGTCACTTCAAACCAGGGATGGTTTTCCAAAAGAGAGATAAATCTCTGCCCAACCATACCGGTTCCGCCTAAAATTCCGACTTTCAACTTTTCACTCATTTTCATTTCCTCCGAATTCTGACCCGCGGATGCCTCCACATCCCGAGCTGATTCCCCCGTATATACATCTTGCGCTTTGTGTCCGTATGATGCGGACATTTGTCGCTCTGTGGGATATATTACCGCAACAGGTCGTAAATTGCAAGCCTGTTTTTCTCTTTTTATTATTTTTTTACTGAATTTTCTGCACTTTACGGACCTCTATTCGTTTTTCGGCATTTTCGTCCGTAGTTATTTCAGTACCATACGGACTATTTTCTGCTTTTTAACATTTTCGTCCGTAATTGCTATCATGTCCTACGGACTGAATCCTATTTTTCATCATTTTCGTCCGTATCGCTCCGAAAACAATACGGACCACTCCGGAATTTTCGGCATTTTCGTCCGTATCGCCTCAAAAATAATACGGACTATCCCGGAATTTTCGTCAAAACAGTCCGTAATCAACCCCTCATACTATAAAAAATGAAAGGGTATCTAAGATTTCCACCTGTTTTTATCATCCATCCGGTCTTTTGTCAAATACGCCCTCTCTATCGCAATCACCTGCTCCATGGCTTCTTTCCCCGGTGAACCGATCGTTAACCGCTTATTAACACAGGTTTCCATGGAAATCGCCTCGTAGATATCCTCTTCAAATACCGGGCTGATCGCCTGCAGTTCCTCCAGAGACATATCGTCAATCGCAATCCCCTTATCAATACAGTACAGCACAATCTGTCCGACGACGCCGTGAGCATCCCGGAACGGTACACCGTGGTTGACCAGATAATCCGCCGCGTCCGTAGCATTGGTGAACCCGTGGCGGGCGCTGTCGCTCATCACATCTTTATGAAACTGCATCGTGGAGATCATTCCGGTAAACAGCGCCAGGCATCCCTTTACCGTATCAATAGCGTCAAAAGTCATCTCCTTGTCCTCCTGCATATCCTTATTGTACGCCAGCGGAATCCCTTTCATCGTGGTCAGCAGGGAAACAAGCGCGCCGTAGACCCGCCCGGTCTTTCCGCGGACCAGCTCTGCGATGTCCGGGTTCTTTTTCTGCGGCATGATACTGCTGCCCGTGCTGTAGGCGTCGTCAATCTCCACGAAACGGTATTCATTCGAGTTCCAGATAATGATTTCTTCGCAGAAACGGCTCAGATGCATCATGATCGTGGAGAGCGCGGACAAAAATTCAATCAGGTAGTCGCGGTCGGACACAGAGTCCATGCTGTTTAAAGTCGGCCCGTCAAATCCCATCAGCTCTGCGGTATACTCCCGATCCAGCGGATAGGTTGTCCCGGCGAGCGCCCCGGCCCCCAGCGGACAATAGTTCATCCGTTCATAAATATCGTGCAGGCGGCCTCTGTCCCGCTTAAACATTTCAAAATAAGCTCCGACATGGTGAGCCAGCGTTACCGGCTGCGCTTTCTGCAGGTGGGTAAATCCCGGCATAATCGTCTCGGTATTTTGTTCCATGATCTTCAGTAGTTCCTGCAGCAATTCCCGCAGAAGTTCATCCGTGTACAGCACCTCCAGCCGCGTAAAGAGCCGCATATCCAGAGCGACCTGATCATTTCTGCTGCGGCCCGTGTGCAGCTTCTTCCCTGTGTCGCCGAGGCGGTCAATCAGATTCGCTTCCACAAAACTATGGATATCCTCATACTCCTCTGTAATCACCAGCCGCCCCTCTTCCACATCGTTGCGAATCTCATTCAGAGTTTTTATAATCGCCTGCATTTCGTCTTCAGTCAAAATACCCTGTTTGCCGAGCATGGACACGTGAGCGATGCTGCCCTCGATATCCTGTTTATACAGTTTTTTGTCAAAAGAAATGGAGGCGTTAAAATTGTAGACCAGCTTGTCCGTCTCCTTTGTGAATCTTCCTCCCCATAATTGTGCCATAATCTGTCTTCCTCCTGAATACTTATATGGTTTGAGCAGGCAATATTTACTGCCTGCATGCCGTAGTTTCTGTTATTTCTGAAAGCGGGTTACCTTTTCACCACGCAAACGCATTCACTGTAATAAATCAATCGGAAAATCCATCGCATTCATCACACGTATTTCGCCGTTCCCGCTTCGAAAAAACACAACCGCAATAATCCTGACGATACAACCCGTAAATCTTCGACAGCTCAATAGACCGCTTGTATCCTTCCCTCTTCTTGAAATCGGAAGGAAGATATGCCGGTACGGAAAGATATCCTTCCCCGCAGTCCGCCATAGTCGGATTCATCTCTCTGTTCTCATCCGATTCAGGATCCGCCTTGCCATAGTCCGTCGCCATCTGCTGCCCGACCTCATTCAGGACTTCCGCATTTTTCAGCGGACTGATCGTCAGTGTCGTGGTAAAATAATCTTCGCCTCGCTCTGCGGCCAGCTTCGCCGTCTCAGACAACCGCAATTCGAAGCACTTCCGGCAGCGCTCACCGCCCTCGGGAATATGCTCCAGTCCGCGGACTGCCTCAAAAAAGCGCTCCGGCTCATATTTTCCCTCCGCAAAGGAAACCGGATGCACCGCAGGCAGTCTGGCAATCAGCCGCTTCTGCTCCTCCGCTCTGTGGTGATATTCCTCCGCATCCGTGATATTCGGATTATAGTAAAACACTGTGATGGAAAAAT
>Ga0192240_10192_pt1 | contig 29902 bp, 33 predicted proteins | sample Koala_Koa27_H3_FD_131237 | JGI IMG/M metagenome (GOLD analysis project Ga0192240, IMG submission 131237) | Enriched cells from koala feces incubated with labeled cellulose particles, San Francisco Zoo, California, United States - Koala_Koa2-7_H3 ...
AGTCCCGCGGGAGGCTATCCGGAGTCCGGACAGAATCTGAAATGTATATTTTCCCACCTTATTACGCGCGCATCAGAGACAGATATAGAGACAGATAAAGAGACAGATACAATCTCTCTCTAAAGTCTCTCTCTCTTGATTGAAACCTCTGTTTTCAGGCAGAACGCTTCCTGCTGGTTGTATGTCGGTGTATGAAAAAAGAATAAAATTCCGGATGGTTTCACGAACGTACACAGCTCTGCCGTATAAAGGGTATAGGAACGAACTATCATTTTTTGCGCGGAGGCGTTTTTTTCGTTGTGGCAATGCTCCCCTGTCTGTCGGGGGAGATTTTTGCTTAAACGGGCAGAAAATGGCATTTTTGATGGGTGCTGACTTCGGAAAGGTATCCGTTTTTTGCTGTATAAGCCATCCGGGAGCCCCGGTTGTTTTTCCGGTATCTGAAGCGTTCGGGGAGCCATGAAAAAGAAAAGAGAAAGTTGTATTTGTGAAATAGAGTTAAATATATAAGTATATAATAAAGAAAAACCCGTACACTGTTCAGGCAGGATACGGGTTACGGTTGGCAGGTTCTGTACTTCATAACAACTCATTCTGCACGATGTCCGGTGGACCCAGATAGCGGATCACCGCTTCGCGCTGCAACGGGGTCAGTGCCCGTTGTCCTTTGCGGTAATGGAGCTCATTGAGCCGTTTCATCAGCTCCGGATTGAGCAGGATCCAGCGTCTGAGTTGAGACACCGCGCTGTGTATGGTAGATCGGGGGAAGTAAAGCTGTGCCAGATCGGATACATACAATGTATTTATAGGTATTTTCTTTTTCATACGCGCTTTCTTTGTGGGTTCGGTTCAGATCTGTCTGTACTTGTCGCGGGTAGGGCGCGGCCGGAAAGTAAAGATCGGGCAGTATCATACAGGCACTGATGCCGATAGGCCTTTCTGTGTTGTCTGTCGCTTTCTGCTGAAGGTTCCGTAAGCATCCTTCTTTGTGAAGGAAGGATACTTACGGATGTTCTCCGGCAGTCCGGTAAGCGCTCTCCGGAAACTTTTCTCACTCTTCGGAGAGAGGCTGTAGAGCCTCCCCGGAAAATTTGCTGAGCTTCCCTGGAGAGTCTTCAGATCTTCCTTGGAGAATCTTCAGATCTTCCTTGAAGAGTCTTCAGATCTTCCTTGGAGAGTTGGTTTACCTTCCTTGGAAAGTCTGTCTATTTTCCTTGGAGAGTTGGTCGACCTTCCCTGGAAAGTCAGTCTACCTTCCCTGGAAGGTTTTTCCATCTTCCTTAGACGATGGATCCGTTTTTTCCCGAAAGGTTTCTACGGAAACTCTCCGGCAGAAGGTCGTCTTGCGGAGATCTGTACTTCGGTAGCAGGAGTAGCGGAAAGACATTTCCCGGGAGACGGTCCGCTTAGTGAGGCAGATGCGGTCCGCGGGAAAGAGGGGCTCACAACACCCGCGGCTGTTGTCAGCCCAGCATACCTGAGTCGTCGTTGTTGTCCTTACCTGAGCCGTCGTTGTCGTTACCTGAGCCGTTGCCGTTCTCGTCCGCGGATCGGGTGGTTGATTTCTGTTCTACCCGTTCGTACGACAGGGTTTTCAGCATGTCCACCAGCATCCGACCCGGACGGAACTGGATACGCGCTTTGCGGATATTAGCAGAGGTAAATTCCTTTATCGTCTCCGCGCCCGAGCTGCTGAGCTGTATCTGGAAACTGCCAAAGTCGCCCAGCTGCACAATCTTTCCATCCGTCAGCCCCTGGGTCATTTCATAGATCAGACCGTCGCTCCCGGCAAGTACATCTCCGCGTATCGCCGTTCCGGCGCGGGCAATGTTGTGGCAGATCTTCTCAATACCTAAGTAGCCGTCAGCCTGTGCGCGGGCATAGTAATTTTTCTCGGTACAATCCGGATCAAAAGGCCGGATACTCATTTGGTTCAGTGAATACTTGATACTCATAATGTAAAGTTTAAATGGTGAATTAATTGAGGGTTTTTCTCTTCCGGAGATCAGCTGTCTTCCCCGTCAGAATAGTTTCTCGCGTTGATCAACGTTGCAAAACTATGTGTTAACAAACATTTGCAGTCGTTAATTCGACGTTTTAACGTTTTAAATGGCAGAATAAGTCTAAATTTGTAGTATATAATAATTACTACAATACCATGGCCAGGAATACAGGTACAAGCAAGAGTAAAAACCCAGGCAAAGGCAGGGACAAAGAGTTGATGAGCATACGCGACGAAAAACTGCTCCGTCGCTATTATGAACTGACGGAAGTAGAGAATATGCGTTTTGACCGGGCGCTGACCCTGCTTTCGAGGGATGAGTTTTTCATCAGCGAAGCACGGATCATGTCTATTGTCCGCAGAAGCTACAACAACCCGGAGGGCATACGTATCACACCTCCGTCCCGGATACGAAGGCCTAAGCTGACGGACGAACAAGTGGAGTTCCTCAAAACAAGGGTCTGACCTGCTTTGTCTTGCTCCGGTGCGAAGGTGTACGGAAACAGTCCCGATCAGGCAGAAGGACCCGTAGCCCTCGCACCGGTTTTTTTGTGGTCGCGTGTCTGGCTTTCCGGTCCGCTGCCGGAAGGCTGTATGGCTCTTTTTCTTTCGGATCGTCCCCATCTTGTGATCTGTTTGTTTTTCTGTAAAGATCGTGATTAATTATCAGATAATCAATTGTTTATTTACATGATGACACGTTAACGTATCATCATGTCGTTTTAACGTGTCATCATGTAAATGAATGGACGATGTACGATTGAAAATACATAGTATTCTACCCCTGTAAAGGCAGTGTGTTAATTTCACTATAATTTAAATGCCAACAGGCATCTCTTGCGGTTGTTTGCCGGAAAACCAGCTGAAGCGCGAATCAGAACCTGAGTAGTTGTTCAAAAAGCTGCGGCTTACTCTCTAAAGAGTGGGTGAGTGCGCTACAGCAAGCTGTAAAGTCTGATGTGGAAATGTCAGTGCCCGTGTGTGGTTGAATGACGCTACCTTCGTTCAAACTGGAGTGGAACACTAAAGGATAGGCGCGGGAACACTACCAGGAAATCGTAAAAAATAGATAGAGACACAAAGGCTCTCCTCTCCTTCAACCTTACTTTAACATCTATACCACCTCCCTTACCAAGAAGGAACTTTTTAACTACGAATCTACGAGATCTGGGTGGTATCTGGCAAATACCCCCTCCCCAATGGCAGCTTTGTAAACGCCCTTTTCCGGAATACGGGGAAAAAGGACGTTTTTTTTGTGTAACCCGTTAAGAAGTAACAGATTATCTGCTGATATTTTTTTATCATGTGCGATTAACTTTTCATCATGACACCCTAACTTTTCATCATGTAATTTCCCTGTTGGCGCACCTTTCTTTTTCTTCTATTTTTGTAAAGAGAGTCCTTATTCCCTTACCGGCCGGAAGGCTGTGAATAGCTGTCAATCAGTTAGTATCAAGAGGATGCCGGAGCCCTGGTGTCCGGTGTGCTCAGAGAGATACGGACACCAGAAGATTCATTCATTCAAAAAAAACACCCGAACAACATGGAGAAGAAAGAAACACTGAAAGTAAAAGACATGGTACGCTTCAACGAAGTATGCCAAGAGGTAAAAGTATCCGGGCTGAGTAAAGAGGCCCCGGTAGTGTATCTGAACCTGAGATCCGTATTTCGGAACTGGTAGAGAAATTTGCCGGGCGGGAAAAGAAGATCTTTAAAAAGGCCATTCCGGAAGGCTATAAAGCAGGAGATAACTGGCCGCCGGAGAAGTACCAGGAATGCAGGAGCCTGATCCACAGGCTGAGGGAGAAATTCCGCGACGAACCCATCACAGAAGAGATCGATACGCGTGTGCTCTCTTTAGACGAGTTTTTTGCTTCGGTACTGAATATAGAAGAAAATAAGAACATCTCTTCGGAAGGAAAGGCACTCCTGATGAAATACCTGAAAAAGTGAACCGGATGAACGAACGAAATATATGGGGAGCAGTGACAGCTACTTTCCTGAGCGGTTTCGCGGAGTTTCTCGGACCCCTCCAATGGTTTTTCCTCCTGGGTATTGTATTGGTACTGGCCGATCTGCGTTTTGGAGTAGAGGCTGCCCGTACGAGAGGGGAGCATATACGCGTAAGCCGTGCCCTCCGGCGGACATTGAATAAGGTGGTGGATTATCTGTGCTGGATCTTTCTGGCCGGAGCATTGGGGGCGACTTTCGGAGGAGCGTTTGGCACTACCCTGCTTCCGACCGTAGTGATGCTGGCGGTCTACGGTATTGAGATCAATTCCTGTTTTGCCAACTACTTCGAATCGAAAGGGAAAAAGATCAAGGTCGATATTTTTAAATTTTTCAGCAAACGCGGAGAGATCCTGGAGATAGAGCAAGAGGAGGAGAAAAAGGACAACAAGTAATTTACGATTTACTCCCTCCGGTCATGACTCATTCTTTGAATGTGAACATCACGGAGCGTTGACAATTTACTGTGTACGATTTGAAAATACAAAAGCGGGGACTTGCGCTAAGGAAATGGGATAGCTTACTTTTCTCAGGCAAAGATCAACGATCTCCGGCTCAGTCACAAACATCTGCGATACGCTTAGGAAAAGTATAGGGTCGCCTTGGGTCTCGCAGCGTAACCGGGGTAAAGAAGAGAGATCATTCATACTTTATGGGATGTATTTTCAATCGTAATTGACTTCGTCGACCGTTGGTTCGTAAATCATAAATCGTAACTATCCTGGCGTCGCTTTCTTTGATTCGTTTCTTTGGCGGTACAAAGAAAGGAAGAGTAGGAATGAATAAAACAAAACACATGAAAAAGATAGATTCTATTATTATCCATTGTTCTGCCACGCCTCAGGGGCGGGACATACGGGCCCGGGATATTGACCTGATGTACCGGCAGCAGGGATGGGCGGAGATCGGTTATAACTATGTGATCGCCCTGGACGGTACCATTGAGGTGGGACGGGCACTGACCAGACCGGGTGCTCATTGCCTGGGATACAACAACCATTCGGTAGGCATCTGCTACATCGGTGGGCTGGACGCGGCTGGTAAGGCTAAAGATACCCGTACACCGGCGCAGAAGCAGTCAATGGATCAGCTGATCCGACACATCTGCCGGGAGTATGAGATCATCGAACTGCTGGGACACCGGGATACCTCTCCGGATCTGAATGGCAACGGGATTGTAGAACCGCACGAATGGATCAAGATGTGTCCCTGTTTTGACGTTCGGGAAGAATATCCGAATTTTATGAAACCCATCCTGGTGAAACCATGAAAAAATACCTGATCTCAGCCATGGGTTTTTTCATCCTGTTGTCTGCGCTGCTGATCCGGTGCAACAGGCAATTGCGGGAGGAGGTGAACCGGCAGGATCGCAACCTCTCTGTATGGATGACCGAAGCAAAGAGTTACCGGTTCCGGGATAGCCTGCGTATACGTTCCGTAGCCGCGCTTGAACTGCGGATTGCCGAGTTGAAGAAGTACCGGGAAGCAGACGCGCGGCTGATCCGGGAATTGCGGATGCGTCCCCGGGATGTAACGTACATCACCCGCACGGAAACAGTCGTGAAAGATAGTCTGATCTATGTATTGCGGCCGGATAGCTGTTTCTACTACTCAGATCGCTGGCTCACGGTAGATGCCTGTCTGCGGGATTCGTCGATGTATATAGAAAGCAGAGATAGTCTGGTGCAGATCATTCATAAAGAATATAAACATCGTTTCCTGTGGTGGAAATGGGGACTGAAAGGAGTACGGCAGGAAATGGTGAATTTCAATCCGAACGCGGCCATTACGTATAGTGAATTTTTACATGTGAGAAAATAAAACGCCCTACTGGCAAGGGTTTGTAAAATAGTACCACACCTGTTTTTTAGGCGAGAGGAGGGTAGTTCCTGAGAAAGAATGACCCTTTTCGTTAGGCCGGAGTACAGGATCTTCTTCCAGGTGTATCCCGGAAACCGGGAGTGACAATCGGCCCATTGTCATTCTGCCTGAGGTAGAAATAAGCACCCCGACCCCGTTGTTTTTCTACATTTGTTCCCTCTCTCCGGTCTTCCATACAACACAGCATACACCGGCTGTATCATACAGGGTCAGCGGAAGGAGTCAGGATACAAGAAAAAAGGAGAAGATTCCTTCCTTTCCGCTGTGTGCGAACCAGAGAAACTCAGGAATCAGAGAGGTTTATTCTTTTTTGTGGAACTAAAACGTAGGTTAGTATGGCCATTTTTTCATCTACAGGTGTTTCCGGTTTGGTCTGTCCGGCCCGGAAAACAGTGGAAGGGCTGTATCAGAAACATTTTCTTTCGGGCCTTGCCGGACATGGCTGGGAGATCGCGGAAAGAAGCAAGGGCGGGTATTGCCTGGAAATAGACGATGGGGTAGTACGTAATACGATGACAGGGTTTGAACTGCTGATCGCTACGATCCGGACTGTCAAAGGGCCCCTGACCAGTACGCGGGCTTCCGGAAAGATCCAGGCTGTAGGGGACGATGAAAGAGAATGATTATCTCAACATAGAGGAGGAGATGACGTTTGTTCCTTATGACTGGATCCGGTATCAGAGTTTTCACATGAACAGCGGTTGGATCAGGGGAGGGTATATGAAGCGGATATACGTGTTATGGTGACAGCAGATGCCAACGGAAAGTTACACATCCGGATGCGGGGCGATATAGATATACAGAACAGGGCAAACCATAAATTGGTATGAATCAAGGAGGGAGCCGATAGCCGGACTTGAACCGGCGACCTACGCGTTACGAATGCGTTGCTCTACCGACTGAGCTATATCGGCGGAAAGATCCGGATTTGCGGTTGCAAATATATAAATTTATTTTTTAGAATAAAGGCATTTTCTGTTTAGTTTTTAATTTATTGTTTTTCACGCGTCCTGCCTCTGTGCTTGTGCGGTGACCAGGAAGTAACCTCCGGAATGGATACAAATAAGGTATGATTCCGGAGGCTTTGTGGTAGGGAAATCCTGAAAAAGAGAAAATAGTTAACACCAAAGGTCTCAAATTTAACACTCTTCCGCAAACTTCGGTTACTAAAATAAAAGGAATAAAAATATTATATTACTTTTGTAGCCGGTTTACTTTTTACAGAAATACATTTTTAAAGAATAAACAACTCTGAAATATGTATAAATTATTTACACTATTAGTGTTGACTTTTACCTTATCCGGAATGATTATGGCTCAGCAAATGAGTGATAGTCAAGTAATTCAATATGTAAAGCAAGCTCACAGTGAAGGGAAAAGTCAGAATCAGATCACTACTGAACTGATGAGGCGAGGCGTGACTCAGGAGCAGGCCAAACGTCTTCAGCAACAATATGAGGCCCAACAGGATAGTGTGACTGTACAACATACATTTGATGCCATGGAAAACCGTCAGCGTACTTCGGATGCGGATGAGGGGGTAACCACAGGCACAGGAGTGGTGATTGCTCCTACCCGTTCTAAACCCAGATCCGAAAATCAGATATTCGGGCATGATATTTTTACCAATTACAACCTGACTTTTGAACCGAATATCAATCTGGCTACTCCGCAGGATTATAAGCTGGGCCCCGGAGATGAGGTGATCATTGATGTCTGGGGAGCTTCCGAAACCACCATCCGGCAGCAAATATCTCCGGAAGGAAGCATTCTGGTAAGCAATATTGGCCCGGTCTATCTGAATGGGATGACAGTCAGGGAGGCGAATGCCTATCTGCAGCGTGAATTCTCTAAAATATACGCGGGTATTTCCGGAAGTGAACCTATCTCACAGGTCAAGATGACTCTGGGAGAAATACGCTCTATCCAGATCAATATCATGGGAGAAGTATCCGTACCGGGTACGTATACGTTATCTTCTTTCTCTTCTGTGTTTCATGCCCTGTATCGCGCGGGAGGAGTAAATGACATTGGCAGTTTGCGTAATATACGTGTGATACGCGACGGAAATACGCTGGTGGAACTGGATATGTATGATTTTATCATGCGCGGTGTATTACAGGATGATGTACGTCTGCAGGAAGGAGACGTGATTATCGTATCGCCTTATCAGAACTTGGTAAAGATCACAGGTAAGGTGAAAAGACCCATGTATTATGAATTGAAGCCTGAAGAAACCATTGCTACTCTGATCAAGTATAGCGGGGATTTTACGGGAGATGCCTATAAAAAAGCCGTACGTATTATCCGTAAGAGTGGCGGACGGGAATATCAGGTATATAATGTGGAGGAAACCGATTTCTCTGTATTCCGGATGAACGATGGTGACCGTCTGGAAGTGGATTCTATTCTGGATCGTTTTGAAAACCGTGTGGAAATACGCGGTGCCGTTTACAGAGAAGGTATGTATCAGGTGAACGGAGCGGTAAATACAATAAAACAACTGATACAGAAAGCCGAAGGAGTGCGCGGAGACGCATTCCTGAACCGGGCTATTCTGGATCGGGAGAATGAAGACCTGACCCATGAGATTATCTCGGTAGACCTGCGAGGCATTCTCAACGGTACGGTCGCGGATATTCCTTTGCAGAGAAATGATGTGCTTTATATACCCAGTATACACGAATTGCAGGAAGAAGCTACTCTGACTATCCATGGGCAGGTGGCCCGTCCGGGTACCTATCTGTTTGCGGATCAGACCACCATAGAAGACCTGGTGCTCAGAGCGGGTGGTCTGCTGGAAGCTGCTTCCACTACGAAAGTGGAGGTCGTGCGGCGTATTAAAGAGCCGAAGAGTATCTTCACGTCCACACAGATAGGCGAAACCTATACCTTTGAACTGAAAGACGGATATGTAATCAGTCCGGGAGAATCTTTCTACCTCAAACCTTTTGATGAAGTATACATCCGCAGGAGCCCTGCCTATCACAAACAGAAGAATGTAGCCATAAGAGGGGAAGTCCTGTTTGAAGGAAGCTATGCGCTTTCCCGGAAAAATGAACGTTTAAGTGACCTGATAGAGAAGGCCGGAGGACTGACACCGGATGCCTATATCCGGGGCGCGCGGCTTATTCGTGAGATGTCGGAAGAAGAACACAAGCGTAAACAAGATGCCATCCGTATGGCACGTCTCAATGAAAAAGATTCTATTTCATTAGAAACTTTAGATGTGTCGGACCGCTATTCAGTGGGTATTAACCTGGAGAAAGCACTTCAGAATCCGATGTCGGACTATGATATGGTATTGCGCGAAGGAGATACTCTTTATGTACCCGAATACATAAGTACAGTCAAGATCAATGGTGCTGTGATGTATCCGAATACGGTATTGTATACCAGCGGACAGACGTTGCGTTATTATATCAATCAGGCGGGCGGATTCTCCGATTCGGCAAAGAAGAAAAAAGCGTATGTAATCTATATAAATGGGACTGTATCCCGGGTGCGTTCCAGGACCTCAGGTAAGATAGAACCCGGATGTGAGATCATTGTTCCCAGCAAAGAACAAAGACGTAGAATGTCTACTGCGGAGATCCTGAGTATCAGTACTTCTACCGCCTCTATTGCTACAATGATCGCTACCATGGTCAATCTGTTTAAATAAAAGAAATAATGTCCTTATGGCAGAGGAAACAAAAGACACGAAACATACGAACTATCCACCGGAAGAGCAGGAGATAGATTTAATTGAGTTGGTCCGGAAAGTTTGGGCAGAGAGGATCCTGATCTGTAAAGTATGTGGCATTGCCGTACTGGTGGGTCTGATTGTCGCTTTCAGTATTCCTAAAGAATTTGCTACCAGTGTGACCCTGGCTCCTGAAGGGGGCGGGAACGATAGTTTCGGAGGGATGGAAGCGCTGGCTACTATGACAGGTATTGTGGGAGCTGATTCCGGGGTAGACGCGCTTTCTCCGGGCTTGTATCCGGATATCGTCAGTTCCACTCCTTTTCTGATCGAACTGTTTAATGTGCCCGTTACGGATGATACAGGGGAGATCCGGACGACTCTGTATGAATACCTGAACGACTACCAGCGTGCTCCCTGGTGGAGTGCTATTATCGGATTTCCTTTTAAGGTATTGGGATGGGGGATGTCGTTGTTTACGGATGCACCGCAGGAAGGAGAGGGAGGTATCAATCCTTTCAGGCTCACCCAGGAGGAAACCGAAATAGTGAAAAGTTTAGATAGTCGCATCCAGGTGGCTGTAGATAAGAAAACAAGGGTAACTACATTGACAGTGGTGATGCAGGACCCGTTGATCTCTGCTGTGATAACAGATACCGTTATGGCCCGCCTGCAGGATTATATCACTGAATACCGTACCAATAAGGCCCGACACGATCTGGCTTTTACAGATAAGTTATATGAGGAAGCTAAGGCGAATTATTATGAAGCCCAGCAAAAATATGCCCGTTTCTTAGATTCCAATCAGAACATCATACTTCAGAGTTTCCGTGCCGAACAGGAACGTCTTCAGAATGAAATGAACCTGGCTTATGGAGTCTATAATCAGGTGGCCCGGCAACAACAGATGGCTCGTGCCAAGGTACAGGAGATCACTCCGGTATATACGGTAGTGCAGCCGGCAACGGTTCCACTGAGGGCGGCTAAACCCAGGAAAGCCCTGATCCTGATCGGATTTGTTTTTCTGGCAGGTGTAGGTACAGTAGGATGGATTCTGTTCATCAAGGATTTTATCCATAACTGGCAGAAACAGGTAAAGGACTAAAAAAATAACTGGTATACACGAAAGGGGAAAAGAAGATACATATTCTTTTTCCCTTTTCTGTATAACGGGTACAATAAATAAACTGTATCAACCATGAAATAATAGATCAATCTCTTCTGGATCGTGTCTCCTCACAGGCACAGAGTAATCCGCGTTTACGAATGAATTATAACTTTCATACCTCTATGGAAGAGCCTGTGCATCGGATGCTCAATGCTATGGAACCCGGAACATTTATTCCTCCCCATCGGCATATGAACCCGGATAAACAGGAAATATATATTGTATTGAGAGGAAGTCTGGTAGCTGTAGAGTTTGATGAAGAAGGGGCTATTTTACAGAAGGTAGTGTTGGGACCGGAAAGTGGCAGGTATGGCCTGGAAATACCGGCCCGTACCTGGCATTCTTTAGCTGTACTGGAACCTGGAACGGTTATCTATGAAATCAAAGAAGGACCTTTTGCACCGGTTGTTCCTGAAAATATAGCTCCCTGGGCTCCAGACCCGGATGATCAGGAGAGCGTAGCTGCTTTTATGGAGCAAATGACAGCGTAGTGTATGATGGTTTTTTCGGTTGTAAGCCATTCCTGGAACGCTCACATCCAAGGAGATGGGAAGCCTGGCGATTGGAAATGAGACTCTCCCCCTCAGGATATATACCTATAAAAGAGGTGTACGGATCTGCGATGAAAAAAAATAGATGTAGGTGATCCCGAGCAGTCTCCGTATGTAAGTGCGATCATACATCGTAGCTCGTCCGTTCGTACATATCCCCGTCTCTGCCTGAATAGGGGATGGGATGATTTCCCTATTCAGGCAGAGACGGGGATACAGTAAAGGATATGTTCTGTTTACTCGAACAGGCTTTTGAATTTTCTGAATATCTTCTCTTTCACAGAAACATTGGGTTGGAAATTGTCTGAGACAACCAGTTTTTCCAGTGTCTTCTTCTCTTCTTTGCTCAATGTTTCGGGTACATAGATACTCACATTCACTTTCAGATCTCCTGTCCCGTATCCGTTGATGCTGGGCAGCCCTTTTCCACGCAGCCGAAGCACTTTGCCGGGTTGAGTTCCGGGATCGATCTTTACTTTTGCCTTGCCATCGATGGTGGGTATCTCTACGGTTCCTCCCAGGGCCGCGGTCGGGAATCCCAGGAGCAGGTTATAGATCAGGTCATTTTCATCGCGGATCAGGTCGGTATGCGGTTCTTCTTCCACCTGGATCAGCAGATCGCCAGCCACACCGTTGTGTTTGCCGGCATTCCCTTTTCCCTGCATAGAAAGCTGCATACCCTCCATAACCCCTTTCGGGATCTGGACAGACACTACTTCCTCGCTATGTACAATGCCTTCGCCCATACACTCCTTGCATTTGTTCTTGATGACCTTTCCTTCTCCCTGACAGGTAGAACAAGTCGTGCGGGTTTGCATAGTGCCCAGGATGGTCTGTTGGTTACGGATGACCGATCCGCTGCCGTTACAGGTCGGGCAGGTCTCCGATCCTCCGCTCCCTTCTGCTCCGCTGCCGTGGCAGTGACCGCAAGGAACATATTTCTTCAGTTTGAATTTCTTTTCTACACCCGTCGCGATCTCTTTCAGGGTCAGTCTGACCTTTACGCGCAAGTCTGATCCGCGGAAGCGGCGCTGTTGCGTACCCCCTCCTCCGAAGCCACTGAATCCTCCGAAACCACCCCCCATGTGACCTCCGAAAATGTCGCCAAACATAGAGAAAATGTCATCCATAGATATTCCCTGTCCGCCAAACCCGCCGAACGGTCCGCCGTTCCCGGCCGCGCCGCTTACACCGGCATGTCCGAATTGGTCGTATCTGGCACGTTTGTCTGCGTCACTCAGCACATCATAGGCTTCAGCAGCTTCTTTGAATTTCTCTTCCGCCTCTTTGTCGCCAGGGTTTTTGTCCGGGTGATACTGGATCGCCTTTTTCCGGTAGGCCTTTTTGATCTCATCGGCCGATGCGGTTTTGGTCACTTCCAATACCTCATAATAGTCTCTCTTTGTCATATATTAATTCCTCATTTTGTGTATGCCTTACCAGGGTCTGTATGTGTAGAGAGTTCACTTACTCTCCCATCACGACTTTAGCATGGCGGATCACTTTGTCGTTCAATGTATATCCGGTCTGTACGGTATCCAGGATCTTTCCTTTCTGCTCTGGGGTCGGGGCTGCTACAATAGCCACCGCTTCGTGGAAATCTGTGTTCAAAGGTTGGTCTTTCGTATCTATCCTCTTCACTCCGTTCTGTGCCAGGATCGAAAGGAATTTCTGGTAGATCAGTTCCATACCTTCTTTCACAGCCTCTACATCCGTAACCTTTTCCATGGTAGTCAGCGCTCTTTCCATATCATCCACTACCGGCAGAATACTGGTAAAAGCCTTTTCACCGCCATTGAGGATCAGTTCAGCTTTCTCTTTCATGGTTCTTTTCCGGTAATTGTCGAATTCAACCAAAAGCCGAAGGTATTTGTCCTGCATCTCTTCCACTTCTGTATGGGCTTTTTCGAGCTGTTGCTCCAACGCCTCATCCTCGGTCAGGAGTTGCTGCGTTCCCTCTTCCGGCTGAGGTGCCTCTTCGTTGTTTTCAGTTTCCGGAGCCGCCTGCTCTGTAAATGCACTTTTCAGTTCTTCCTCTTTCTTCGAATTTTTCTTATGAGCATCCATATATTTAAATCTTTTTTAAGAAACGGTTTCCATTTTAACTACCTCAGCTGCTGCTTCTGAAGCGATCTCCACTGTAGTTGCCAGTGTAAGCCCTGAAGGATCAGATCGTACCTGTCCTGATTTTGCTGACCGCCGGGTCGCTTTTTCTTCCGTCTGCTTCTGTTCCCGTGTAAATAACCCGTTATCGGCTTCACTGACACCTGTTCGGGTATGCCCTGTCGCGGTGGTTATGGTATCACAGATCAGAAAAACAGGACTACCCACAGATCCCGGTAAAAAAGCGGACAAAATTCAAACTGCTTCTCGTATATTATTAAAAATTAGTTTTCTTATTAAGAAATAACACCTTTTTCTATCTCACAAGGCAACAAAAAGTTTGCCATTTATCCATTTTCCGTAAAAACTCAGCAAAGGTAATATAAAAATGCCAGATTGACACATGGCCTGTTCGGTGTTATTCATTTAAAATGTCTACCTTTGCAGTTCCGATAGAAGATCTCTGTCAGAATGAGTCTTATCACATAAGAACTATCTTTTTTATAATTTGGTTCACAGGAGTCAGAGCAGCGAATAAATCTATCGGCTCCGTATAGGATACAGCATCTCTCAAAAGGATGATTTTCCTTTCAGGTATCCGTCTTTGTGGGAGGTCGGCGGACCCTACCCGTTGAATGGATCTACAGGACTCTTGATCTTAAAATAAGGATAATAATATAAGCAATAGAAAAGAATGATTACAGTTTCAAATGTTTCGGTACAGTTTGGTAAAAGAGTATTGTTTAATGATGTTAATCTGAAATTCACTTCCGGCAACTGCTACGGCATCATTGGTGCCAACGGAGCGGGGAAATCTACTTTTCTGCGCACGATCTGCGGAGATCTGGACGCCACTACCGGTAGTATCACGCTGGGACCTGGTGAACGCTTGTCGGTGCTCAGTCAGGATCACTTCAAGTGGGACGCGTATACCGTATTGGATACGGTGCTGATGGGGCATAGTGTGTTGTGGGACATCATGAAGCAGCGCGAAGAACTGTATACCAAAGAAGACTTTACCGATGAAGACGGAATGAAAGTTTCCGAACTGGAAGAAAAATTTGCCGAACTGGATGGTTGGAACGCCGAGAGTGACGCGGCAGCCTTACTGAGCGGGTTAGGTATCAAAGAAAATAAGCACTATATGCTCATGGGCGATCTCAGTGGTAAGGAAAAAGTGCGTGTCATGCTGGCGCAGGCGCTTTACGGCAACCCGGACAACCTGCTGCTTGATGAGCCGACCAATGACCTCGATCTGGAAACAGTGATGTGGCTGGAAGAATACCTTTCCAACTTCGAGCATACGGTTCTGGTGGTGAGCCACGACCGTCACTTCCTGGATTCTGTGTGTACACATACGGTAGATATAGACTATGGGAAGATCCATATGTTTGCCGGTAACTATAGTTTCTGGTACGAATCCAGTCAGCTGGCTTTGCGGCAGCAACAGAATCAGAAAGCCAAGGCAGACGAAAAACGCCGTGAACTGGAAGAGTTTATCCGGCGTTTCAGTGCCAATGTAGCCAAGAGCAAACAAACTACCAGCCGGAAAAAGATGCTGGAAAAGTTGAATGTCGATGAGATCAAGCCCTCTTCCCGCCGCTACCCGGGTATTATATTCACGCCGGAACGCGAACCGGGTAACCAGATCCTGGAGGTGGCCGGTCTGACCCAGAGCCTGGAAGACGGTACGCTGCTCTTCAGAGATGTCAATTTCAATGTGGAAAAGGGAGATAAGATCGTGTTCCTGTCCCGTGACCCGCGTGCCATGACTTCTTTGTTCGAGATCATCAACGGCAATCTGAAACCGGATGCCGGACATTACAACTGGGGAGTTACGATCACTACTGCTTACCTGCCTTTAGACAATTCGGCTTTTTTCAACAGTGACCTCAATCTGGTCGACTGGCTCAGTCAGTTTGGCGAGGGCAATGAGGTATACATGAAAAGTTTCTTAGGACGTATGCTCTTCTCCGGCGAAGATGTGCTTAAAAAGGTGAGTGTACTTTCGGGAGGGGAGAAGATGCGTTGTATGATAGCCCGCATGCAATTGCGCAACGCGAACTGTCTCATTCTGGATACACCGACCAATCATCTGGATCTGGAGTCTATTCAGGCTTTCAATAACAACCTGAAGACCTATAAAGGGAATATCCTTTTCTCTTCCCATGACCATGAATTTATTCAGACGGTGGCCAATCGTATCATCGAACTCACGCCGAACGGGATCATTGACAAAATGATGGACTACGATGAGTATATCACCTCCGATCATATCAAAGAACTACGCGCGCGTATGTATGGAGCATAACTATGAAAGGAGCAGGTCTGCTCCGGGGCATAGGATGTGTTTTCCGGAAAATATGAAGTAACTTCCGGAGCATATCCACCTTGTCGTTAGATAGGCTGGCTGTCTCCGGGAGATCGGAAGACAGTCTGTTTTCTGTATGCTCCCTATCAGAAACGAGGGTATCTGAAAAGTCGGTTACAGTTTTTCAGATACCCTCATGCTTTTCTGACAAGCCTTTCCTTTGTCCGGGGAAGGCTGGCAGGTAGTTTCAATCCATACAGGTTCGTTTCGGCCGATGCGGATCCTTCGTATATGGATCTAAAAATTAAAATGATCCGGATCTGCGCCCAGGCGCAGGTTCTTATTGAGCAGTGTGATCTGGTTTATATCTGCCTCGTCCATTTCAAACTCCACAGCTTGCAGGTTTTCCAACTGTCTTTCCCGGTGTGATGATTTAGGGATCACGATTACCCCGCGTTGCAGATTCCATCCCAGTACGATCTGTGCCGGTGTCTTCTGATACTTCTCGGCCAAGCGTGTGATGACCGGGTTGGAGAGTATATCCGATTTTCCGGCTCCCAACGGTCCCCAGGCTTCCGGACGAATGCCTTTTTCCAGGCAATAACCGACCAGTTCCTGCTGTGCCAGATAAGGATAACATTCGATCTGGTTCACAGCCGGATTGATCGCGGCCTCTTTGAAAAGGTTGTGCAAGTGGTGTTTCTGATAATTACACACACCGATAGCTCTGGTCAGTCCCTCCTCCAGGATCTGTTCCATTTTTTTCCATATCGTCACATAGGTACGCTGTACCGGCCAGTGTACTAAGTAGAGGTCAATGTAATCTACCTGTAATTTTTTCCGGCTCTTTTCAATGGCTTCGTGTACCATTCCGGAACGTTGGTCGTCGTTCCAGAGTTTGGTGGTAATAAAAATGTCTTCCCGGGGGATACCGGAATCTTTGATCGCGCGACCTACAGCCTCTTCATTGCCATAGATCATGGCAGTATCGATATGGCGATAACCGGTTTCCAATGCTGTTCTCACAGTCTGATAAGCTTCATCCGGATTTTCCAGACGAAACACCCCAAGCCCTACCGCGGGTATGTTCACCCCGTTGTTCAATGTAAATTCTTTCATACGGATCAAGAATATATTTTAATATAGGTATACAACAAATCAGTACCGGTAAGAGATGTGTGATTATACCATTTTAACAATTCAGCACTCGCGTGAGTTCCTCTGATAAATCATCGGGAGAAACGGAGTAAAACTCATGGCTTCTTTTTATTTTATTCCTGTAAAGTACCGGAACATGATTCGGCTGTGTTCTTTTCTTTATACTGATAGAAAATACCTTCACACAGAATGCTGAAAAAGTTGTATAGAAGAAAGGAAATTATTTTTTATTTGTTTGGCATACTCGTTGGCTTTGTTTACATTTGCCCCATGGTAAAAAGATATAAGAATGAAACAGTTGATCCATAAATTATTTTTTCTCTGTTTGCTGTGCGCGTTAACGGCCTGCACGCAACAGGCCGGTGGAAAGCAGGCTTTCGATGAGACTCTCTCTGTTGGCGCAGAGGAGCAGGCGCCATTGCGGGTTGTACATGAACCGGACAGTGTGGGGTATCTGGTACGGGTCGGAGATATGGCCCCCGATTTTACCATTGCTCTGACAGAGGGTAGGGAAGTAACTCTCTCTTCGTTACGCGGTAAGGTAGTCCTGTTGCAGTTTACAGCCAGTTGGTGCGGTGTGTGCAGGAAAGAGATGCCTCATATAGAGTCGGATATCTGGCAGAAGCACAAAGAAAATCCGGAATTTTTCCTGATAGGCGTAGACCGTGACGAACCCTTAGAGACTGTGATCCGGTTTGGTTATTCTGTGGGTGTGACTTATCCGCTGGGGCTTGATCCGGGCGCGGATATATTCGCCTTGTATGCCGAACGTACATCCGGAATCACCCGGAATGTGCTGATCGACCGTGACGGACGTATTGTGATGCTTACCCGACTTTTTAATGAAGAAGAATTCCAGGCACTTACAGAGAAAATAAACAGCATGCTTTAATTGCCCGATCTTCCTGATGAAATACGTTCTTTTCTGTCTGGTCTTGTCCGGACTCCTGTGGCACACCTACGGAAAGTCTGAGAAGGGTCTCTTCGCAGACTATCCGGAAGCGACCCTTTGCACATACAGGTGTACAGGGGAGAAGGAAGTATCTGTCCCGGAAGAATTCAGTGCGCCTTCCCACAGGCCTTTTTCTGAGGTAGAGATACATACCTATACCCTGGGATTGCAATATACCTCTTTTGCCCGGATCAAAAGAAGTATCGCTTTGAAATACATACATTTTCTCAAGAACAGGCAGGAAGAGAACCGGCGGTTTATGAATGGGATCTGCCATCAGAAAGAGCAACTCTATTTCACTACATTTACTCCTACTTTGTCGGCCGCATGTACATATTATGTATATGCACTCAGGCATATTCTTATTTAGCCTTTTATTTTACGACTTGCTTTTCTGCTATCCTCCTGAAGATAGCAGAGGCAATCAGTTTGGCCTGCATGGAGCAGTGCCGTGTGTCTTTATGTCTTATCGTAAAATAAAATCAAATGAATATGTCACAAAATCCCATACAGGAAACCACATTATTTGCATCCCACCATACGCATGTAGAGAAACGTCTGCATATTGCCGGAGTTGTTTTTTCTTCTTTACTGGCCATTATGGGCGGGGTCTGTTTTTTTTGTAACGACCCGATTGCCCGAAACGTCTTCTACCCTGGGAATGTCTTTGTTAGTACTGGGGACAGCTTTTTTACTGACTGCTGTTTTCCGTTTTTTCTGGAAGAGCAAACGGCTGGTGTATACGCCTACCGGAAGTATGATCTCGGCCCGGAGTATCTATTTCGATCCCTCCTTTCAGGAACGGCTGACACAGGCGGTTAGTCGTGGTCAGCTACATCCGGATCCGGTGTGGAAAAGCTCGGTCAGTGGAAGTATCCGATTGGATGTGCTGATAGCTGAGGATGGTAGTTTTGGCGCGATACAATTGTTCCGGTATGTCGCGTATACCTACAAGCCTCTGACGGCGATTGTTTATCTTTCCGGAACAGAAGCCAAGGAAGCAAAACATTTTTTAGCTACTTTGTAGAAGTGGAGTGTTCTTTTTCAGAGTAATCTGTATCAGAAAGAACTTTGTAGATAGGGAATACTGAGATCATCCCTGTCTGTGAATGTTATGTTTATCTGTTTTTCCGCTCTTTTTTCTTCGGGATTCCCAGTCATAGGTATTATGCCTTCCAATCTCAAAGAAAAATATCCGGAAAACCACTAAAAAACGTTGTATTAAACAGGAGGGCTGGCTTTCCCGTCCGATTTCAGACCATTCTTTTTTTGCAAAACAAGATCTGTAATGTGTGGGTGTATCGTTCTGTGAGTGATACACCCTTTTTTGATCCGGACTCATTAGTTACGGTTAAAGGGACAGCAGCAGCACCCAGGGTACATTGCATCTGTGCGTTTTCAGTGATTGGTTTTGCCATAGTCAGTATCTATTTACCACCAGTATAAAATATAACGAAAATCTCCAAAATCTCTTTGTATATTTATTGAATTCTTTTCTTGGGAAATCAAAATGGGATTCCATAGATTTTCTTGTTTTTCAAAAAGTGCGAAACAATAAGGTTCTCCCATTTTAAAAATCAAAAAAGCATAATTATAATCCTCGTCAAATACCGGAATACTTATTTGAATATGATGTATATTTCTTAAATGATAAAAGAAATTAATATAGGTTTCGTATTTATTGTTGTCCTCTTCTCTCATTCTTTTATTGGCAAGATCCTTTATAAAATTGAAATTGGATGATGTTATCCATTCTTCACCTAATCTGGCAGCGTTCCAGTGTGTAATCGGTTCGCTGTAATTAGTTTTAGGGTCCATAATGGCTGCCATCATTTTTCGAAATGTAAGAGCTGGAATGATACGATTCTTATCTCTTATACTGAGGGAATAACCTTTATAATGTTTTTCTAATACGGCTAACATATAATTTTTGATTATTTCTTTTTGAATGGTATCAAAAGGAATAGGTCTATCTTCCACCTCAAACATGACCTTTCCTGGTTGGAGTGGTTTGAAAGGAAAAGAACTAAAAAAACTATATACAGAATCTGTCAGAAAATAGTGCTCAGTATCTTTGAATTCATATAAAACAGATTCCCTGCTTCTTTCTTCCTGTTCATACTGTCCCATGCAATATATTGAACATAGGATGAATAAGCCAAAAAATAGTATCTTCCTCATTCTCCCATAATTTTATGTGTAGTAAATATAGTTTTCCACTCGTTATTCATTCGTTTGCAAATAGCCACTATCGGACCATTGCCGATATTATAAGTGATAAAGGCCATGGTATAATCCGGGTCAAAGACTGGTGTAGATAAACTAATTTCCTGGTATCTGTTAGCATTAAAAAAGAAATCCCTATAATCGCTGTAATTTTCTTCGTCTTTCATTCTCATTCTTTTCTCAATAAGCGTGTATAAATAAGAGTGGTTGGACTCGGTAATCCACTCTGGTCCCAGTCGTGAGACATTCCACTTAATTATGGGTGGATTATAAATGGTTTCCGGACTGCATATTATGGAAATCAGGTGATTAATTATTTCAGGCAATAAACCCTTTTCTTTTAACTCCTGATCCTTGTTCCTTCGCAAGTCAGAAAGGATCTTGTTGAATCGATCATCCTGAAGCAGTAAAACAGAAGAGACAGGCTCATCCTTTAGCCTAAAAAGTGTGGGCTCTTCTCCGAAAATAACAGACGAAAAGGAGTGTAAAAAACTGTATACTGAGTCTGTATGAAACACAGTAAAAGTAGTATCCTCCTTATCTGTATGTAAAGTATGATAGTTGCCCCTGTTTTGCTGGCTCATACCAGGAGTTAGAATAAAAAACCAGAGAAAAAAACTTATTAAAATGAGTTTCATTAGTATAATATATTCATGATTTCTTCGTTTATGCTTTTAAGATGGCTTTCGTCGATCCCGGCAAAACCTTCAAGGCTTCCCAATATCGTCGCAAGATACAATTTATTTTTTATATTTTTTGTCATTTCAAACCATTGCCATTTCGTAAATAAGCTACGTTGGAAATATAGGTTATGATTACCTTTATTCTTATCTGCCGCAGTACTCTCATAGTCCATGATGTTGTAATAGGTAGCGGCATAAGCTAAATAGTCATACGTAACTGCGTTGCGGCCAGAAGAGGGATCAGGTGTTAATTTATGATGCCAGCTGGTTTTATTAAAATCCACTTTTTCCGGCACCATCAGGCAGGTGGTATAGAAAGAGTGTGGAAGCCCCAAAGTAGGTCCGGGTTCATGGATTAAATTCTCTTCCCATTTTTTACATCCCTTATCAAACATAACCACCACATTGCCTGCCAGGTCAGCAAAGTCCGCGGCGTGACTTCTGCTATTTTCCGATCCTGCAATAGTACACATGTCTCTGCTCCCAATCATTCGATATTTATTACCTTTGTTCCGAGAAACAAGAAAAGCCTATACGCACATGACTCATCCTATCATCCAATTAAAAGACGGAGTGGCCCGAAATCCTTTGGTGCGGCTGGATGCTCCGGCCACTGCTTTATTTGTGGCAGGTGAACATATAGCCATTGTAGGTCCTAACGGTGCGGGAAAGAGCCTGCTGGTAGATATGCTTACGGGCAAGAATCCGTTACGTGAAGGAGCTCTCTCGTATGATTTCTCTCCCTCACTCACGCAGCATGCGTATGACAATATCAAATACATCGCTTTCCGGGACACGTATGGAGCGGCAGATGCCAGTTATTATTATCAGCAACGCTGGAACGCCCATGATCAGGAAGATGCCCCGCAGGTGAGTGAGATGCTTGGAGAGGTAAACAACGAGAAGTTGAAAGAGGAACTTTTCGGTCTGTTCCGTATCGCTCCTTTGCTGGATAAGAAGATCATTCTGTTGTCGAGCGGTGAGTTGCGTAAATTTCAGCTTACACGCACCCTGCTTACCTCTCCCCGTGTACTGATCATGGACAACCCTTTCATCGGATTGGATGCCGCTACCCGGGAATTGCTTTTCCGTTTGTTGGGGCAGCTGGCGCAGCGGGAGGCTTTACAGATCGTACTGGTACTTTCGATGCTTGATGATATTCCTGAGTTCATTACACATGTGATCCCGGTGGAGGATCGGAAAGTAGGAGATAAACTTACCCGGAGTGAGTATCTCAACGGTTATGTACCCCGGGATTTAAGTGAGGAGGTCCTGGAACGCAGAAAGCGGATCTTGTCATTCCCTGCGCGTAAAGATCTGTTTGTTTCGGAAGAGATAGTAACGTTGAATAAAGTAAGTATCCGCTATGGCCGCCGCGCCATTCTGCATGAATTGGACTGGGTGGTAAAGCGGGGTGAAAAGTGGGCACTGACCGGTGAGAATGGTTCGGGAAAATCTACTTTATTGAGCTTGGTCTGTGCCGATAATCCACAGTCTTATGCCTGTGACATCCGGCTTTTCGGGCGCAAACGTGGTTCCGGAGAGAGTATCTGGGAGATAAAACGTCATATCGGTTACGTAAGTCCGGAGATGCACCGTGCCTATCTTAAAAACCTCCCTGCCATAGAGATTGTTGCCTCTGGCCTGCATGATAGCATCGGTTTGTATAAGAAGATCCGTACGGATCAGTTGGCGGTATGCGAATGGTGGATGGATATTTTCGGTATAGCTTCTGTCAGAGACCGTCCTTTCCTGCAATTGTCCAGTGGAGAACAGCGGCTTGTTTTGCTGGCGCGCGCGTTTGTGAAAGATCCTGAGCTGCTGATCTTAGACGAACCTTTGCACGGGTTAGATACCGACAACCGGTATCGGGTAAAGCAGATTATAGAAGCGTTTTGTGAGCGCGGAGACAAGACCCTGATTATGGTGACCCATTATGAATCGGAACTTCCGCTCTCTATTGACCGGAGAATACATCTGACGCGCTCTGTATAGTGAAATCCATACCTTTGTGATCTTTCTTTGCCTGGCGGATGTTATAGACAGAGAGTAGAACAAAGTATGTATCTCTTAAATATACAGCTATGAGTCTGGCGGCATACAACAGAAAGAGGGATTTTCAGAAAACGTCCGAACCGGTTCCTGAAGAGAAGCAGGTCAGGCACCCCGATCGTTTGAGTTTCGTCGTACAGCGTCATCATGCCTCGCATCTGCACTTTGATTTCCGGTTGGAGTTTGATGGAGTGCTGAAAAGCTGGGCTATTCCCAAAGGGCCTTCTATGAATCCGGCTGATAAACGACTGGCCGTTCTGGTAGAGGATCATCCGCTCGATTACGCGCGTTTTGAAGGCACCATCCCTTCCGGCAATTATGGAGCGGGAACAGTAGAGGTCTGGGATTCGGGCCTGTGGTATCCGGCACAAGGATTTGAAGATATAGGGAAGGCTTTGAAAGATCGCTTGCTGGAGTTTTACCTGGAGGGGGAATATCTCAAAGGAGCCTTTCGCCTGATGGGAATGAACCGTACCGATCCGAAGAACTGGCTGCTGATCAAGAGAAAAGATGAAGCGGCCTATCTGAATATGTACGATGCCAACCAACTTCGTTCGCTGGGAGTCAAGGGAATCTGATGCCGGCTGATTCCGTATCAACAAGTATATCGTATCCTGGATCCATACGTGGTAACAAAAGACTCTGTTGGTGTGAACAACAGGTCGCGAAACCCTGTTAAGACAACTAATCAATTAATAAGGATACGATATGAAATTTTTTATTGATACAGCCAATCTGGATCAGATCCGTGAAGCTCATGAGATGGGTATTCTGGACGGTGTGACCACAAATCCTTCTCTGATGGCAAAAGAAGGGATCAAAGGGGTGCAGAATCAGCATGAACATTATATCAGGATCTGCCAATTGGTAGGAGGTGATGTGAGTGCGGAGGTGATCGCTACAGACTATAACGGAATGATCGATGAAGGAACGGTACTTGCCGGACTGGATCCGCATATTGTGGTGAAGGTGCCCTGTACAACAGATGGCATCAAAGCCCTGCGCTATTTCTCCGACAAGGGAATACGAACCAATTGCACACTGATCTTCTCTACCGGACAGGCATTGCTCGCGGCTAAGGCCGGAGCCACGTATGTCTCTCCGTTTGTCGGACGGCTGGATGATATTGGTGAAGACGGAGTTGCCCTGGTGGGTAACCTTGTAGAGATGCTTCGGTATTATGATTTCCCTACTCAGGTGCTGGCAGCATCGATCCGTAATTCCCACCATATCGTTCAGTGTGTGGATGTGGGAACGGATGTAGTTACCTGTCCTCTGGAAGCTATAAAAGGATTGCTCAATCATCCGCTTACCGATGCCGGACTGGCCCGCTTCCTGGAGGATTACCGTAAAAATAACGAGGGAAAATGAAGGGATTTACGAAGGGACAATTGACAATTTACGATTGAGAGTACATACGTTGATCCATAAACGTATTTTGGCAACGAATTAATTCATCCGTAAGAATTGGACCTGTTTTGCGGAGATGCCAATATATGTCTCTACACAGGGAGCGTAACCTTGAGTTATACCATCCGATGCAACTTCAATCGTAAATCGTCAGTCGTCCCTTCGTAACTCACTTTACATACACCCTGTATTCCCAGGCATCCAGCTGAGAAGGGAGTTCCTCCTGTGTAGCGGTGAAGAAGTTCCGGTAGCTTCCCACAGGCGCATTCTCTTTGTAAGTAATGGCAGAGGGAGCACCGTTGAGATTGAGATAGACCAGTACTGTAGAGTTTCCGTGGGTGCGGGAGAATATATACAGATCGTCCGATTCGGTCGGATAACGCACCATCTCGCCTCCTTTGGTTCCGGCAGCCAGTGCCTCTTGCCCGTGTTTCAGCTCATTCAGTTTCTTGTAGAAGTCGAACCAGGGATTGATTGTCCAGTCCGGAGGCGTATCTTTCTCAAAGAACTCCAGTTCCCGGTCCATTCCCGTTTCTTGTCCGGTATAGATCAGTGGCATTCCGGGAAGCGTATAGGTGAGTACGGCAAACGCCTCCACTCCTTGTCCGAGCCGTTTAAATTCGGATCCGTCCCAGGAGTTCTCGTCGTGATTGGTGATGAAATTCATCCGGTAACTGTCTGAAGGATAGATACTGTTCTGATGAGCCAGCATGGCATCTATATCAATGGCCTATTTCTTTGCCATTTCGGCGGTCTCGCTTTGGTAAGTAGTACCGTGAGAAGCTTTTTCTCCCTGTACAATCTGATTCATCAGATCTTTCAGCCGCCAGTTGTAGTTCATATCAAAAGCTTTTTCCAGCAGGTCGGCTGTTTCGGCTTCCGCCAGCATAAATACCGGTTTGATGTCCTCCAGTTTCTTCCGGGCCTCTTCCCAGAAGTCCGTGGGTACTTCGTAGGCCACGTCACATCGGTAACCGTCGATATTGTATTCGCTGACCCAGTATGTCAGCGCATCTATCATGCCGTCGCGCATAGCCGGATGGGTATAATCTAATTTATACGTATCGCTCCAGTCGTAAGGTATCACCGGATCTCCGTTTTCATCTCTTACATACCAGTCCGGATGTTCTTCCAGCCAGATATTGTCGCCCCCGCTGTGGTTGGCTACCCAGTCGAGCAATACCTTGAAGCCCAGATCCTGAGCCTCTTTTACCAAGGCTCTGAATTCGTTCGCGGTACCGAATTCCGGATTCACTCCTTTGTAATCCCGTATCGCATAATAACTACCCAGCGTACCTTTGCGATTTACTTCGGAAATGGGGTGAACCGGCATAAACCAGAGCACATCTACACCCAATTCCCGGAGGCGGGGCAGATGAGGCCGGAACGCTTCGAATGTACCCTCCTGGGTATACTGACGTATATTCACTTCATAGATCACTGCCTGACGGCTCCATTCGGGGTGTTTCACTTCAGTAACCCGGACATTTCCTGTATCGGTTGTCTTACTGTTACTGCCACTACATCCGGAGAAAAAAGGAGCACGGATAGAAAAGATAAGTAAAAGAGTTGTTTCATGGTATATACATTATAGTTTATCTCTGTGCCAAAAGTAGGTAAATCCTTACAATTCACAGATCTGCTTGCTATGCAAATGTGGTTTGTATTTATGCGAACGTTTGCATAAACACCTCCATACAAACCGTTTTCTATCCGGATCTCTGCGGTGAATCCTTTCGGATAGATCCAGTGGTGTTCCTTCCGTACAGTGACAGGCGTATATCAGATAAGGATCGCTTGGGTGGCAGGCAGATCAGTCAGTATATGTCGGCAGGAAATCTACTTCCGGAACAGCAGATCTGTATACACAGGCAGATGGTCACTGTATCCTCCCTGATACTTCATACCGTGGTAAGTGCGGAAGGGTTTGTGGCCTCCATACGTAGCGTCCCGGATCAGCAGGAAAGGAAGAAAAGCTACATGAGCATACTTTTCGTGGGTATATACGGCTCGTGACGGATCCAGTAAGGAGCCTGAAACAATCAGATGATCCAGCAGGCCCCATTCTCCCTGGTGTTTATAGCTGCCATATCCCTGTTTTTTGCTTTCCGTGCCAGCAGGTGGTAGAGACGGTCCGGCACACAGTCAGGATCGGGAATACCCGCTCCGATCACCTCTCTGACAGAACGATTGTGAGGAAAGTCGTTCAGGTCGCCCATGATTACTATTCCGGGCAATGCGCGTATGGCCATCAGGCTGTCGGCAAGAGCACGCACCTGCCGGGCTGCCGTCAGGCGAAATGCTTCAGTCTCTCGTCTGCCTGCTGAGCGGGAGGGAAAATGGCAGACCACGACATCTAATGTATCGCCCGAAAGCAAGCGTCCGGTCACGTGAAGGATATCCCTGTAAGAGCGGGAACGTTTGTGGTTACCGGATATAGGTACAGCTTGCCAGGAGAGCAGAGAAAAACGGTCACGTTGATAGAGCAACGCTACATCTATGCCCCTGGGATCGGAAGAATCCGTCATCACATAGCGATAGTCCCACTCTTTCAGAGGAGAATATCGGACCAGGTCGCGGATCACACGATCGTTTTCCACCTCACACAACCCTACAAGTGCCGGAGGAGTCCCTTCGCCCAACGCTGAAATGACACGGGCTATATCAGTAAGTTTCTTCTTGTATCTGCCATAGTGCCAGCCCCGTAATGAACCGGGCAGGAACTCCCGGTCGTTGTATAGGGTATCCGGTTCACAATCAAAAAGATTTTCCACGTTCCAGAATACCATGCGAAAAGGAGAGGAGGGTTGAGCCGTACACCCCGGCATGTAGATAAAGAGCAGACAGCAGATTGGGAAAAGTAGACCGCGGAGGCAGGAAGGGAGCAGGGAAGAAATACAGCGATACATTGTATGTCGTTGGTTTGAGGTTCGTGTAAGGTTTTACAGAAAGAGTGTTCCCGGAAAACGCAGACAGTCTTATGCTATACAATGAAAAGCATATATTTCATTGTCTGTGCGGCCATAGAGCCTGTTTATAGGGAACTTGTTTATAGGTTCAGGATTGTTTTCAGCGTAAAAGAAAAGACCCACTGCTTTCACCCGGAAATTGTCCGGAGATGGCTTGTTCCTGGGTCGGGCCAGGCCAGAGCAGTGGGTCTTTTAAAGGTGATGATCCCGGAGACGGATTAGCTCTTTTCCGGAACATGTGCCAGAATATCTGTCAGATGTTGCCAGAATTTGTTTACGGATGGAATGTGCATGCGTTCGTCCGGAGAATGTACCCCGCGAAGGGTAGGACCGAAAGAGATCATATCTAACGAAGGATACTTGTCTAAGAACAATCCGCATTCCAGGCCGGCATGTATAGCCATTACTTTGGCTTCTGTACCGAACAGCCGTTTGTACGACTCTTCCGCTATGTGGAGAATGGCAGAATGCGGATTGGGTTTCCAGCCCGGATATCCGTCTCCGGAAGAGACAGAAGCTCCTCCCAGTTCAAATACGGCACGTACGGTCTGGGCCATATCGTCACGGGCTGAAAGAACAGAACTGCGCTGACTGGTCTCTACGCGGATGATCTGTCCTTCTTTCATCTTGACAGAAGCCAGGTTGGTAGATGTTTCTACCAATCCCGGAATATCCTGGCTCATGGCATACACACCGTGTGGCAGTCCATACAGGGTCAATAGCAGATTACGGGTCGTTTTCCGGTCAATGGCCCAGGTACGGGCCGGCTCCGATTCAAGCAGCAGTTGTACATTCGGTTCTACCACGGAAAGTTCATTCTCAATATCGGCTGTAAAAAGATTCAGGTCTACCCGGATCGATTCTTTATCGGCAAAGGGTACGGCACACACGGCATGCGCTTCTCTGGCGATCGCGTTGCGCAGGTTGCCTCCGTCGATCTCACACAGATACATATCATATTTCCTGCTTGTCTGGCTCAGGAACCGGTTCAGTATCTTGTTGGCATTGCCCAGTCCGAGATGGATATCTGCTCCCGAATGTCCTCCTTTGAGCCCTTTGACATCTACCCGGAAAAAGAAGTAACCGGCAGGCACCTCTGTCTGTTTATAACGGAATTCTCCTACCGAGTCGATCCCTCCGGCACAGCCGATAAAAAGTTCTCCTTCGTCTTCCGAATCCAGATTGAGCAGGATCTCTCCCTGGATAAAACCCTCTTTCAAAGCAAAAGCTCCAGAGAGGCCGGTCTCTTCGTCTACGGTGAACAAGCACTCCAGGGGGCCGTGTTCAATATCATCCGCGGCCAGGACAGCTAACTGGGTTGCTACACCGATGCCATTGTCCGCTCCCAGTGTAGTGCCTTGGGCTGTCATCCATTCTCCCTGGATTTCCGTACGGATCGGATCCTGGAGGAAATCATGATCTACACCGTTGTTTTTTTCACAAACCATATCTACATGAGATTGCAGAACAACGGTCTGCAGGTTTTCTTTGCCCGGAGTAGCCGGTTTACGGATCAACACATTGCCCGCCTCATCTACCCGTGTTTCCAAACCTTGTTTTTCACCGAATGCTTTCAGATACGCAATGATCTTTTCCTCTTTTTTTGAAGGACGTGGTACCTGGCAGATCTCTTCGAAATAACGAAAGACACTTTCAGGCTTCAGGTCAGTTGATCTTGTCATATAATTTGTTTTTGAAAGGGTTAAAGGGCGATCCCTTTTAACCTGTTATTGCTAAATATTATTAAATTCCTCGGGTGTTGACAACCTGTTTTCTTTTTTTATCCAAAAATAGAAGGCATAGTCCCTGCAAAAGTCTATATTTGCATCCACAAAATTAATAGAAATGCTCAATACTCTACTTATAACTTTGTTAATTGTTGCAATATCTCTTACCTTTCTGGGGCTTAAGGTCTTTTTTACAAAGGACGGACGTTTTCCCAACGGACATGTGAGCGGCAATAAAATGTTGCGGGAAAAGGGGATCGGATGCGTACAATCACAGGACCGTGAAGCGCGCAGAGCGCCCCGGCACGCAGTAAAAGAGAATAGCAAAGCCTCACAAACAGTATGAATTAATATTTTAAAACTATATTTTTATCACATTATGAAGAGATTAAACTACCTGATTCATGGATTTGCGGCGCTTGTGATTGTCGTACTTTTTTCTCAATGTTCCGGTAATGCCGGAAACCCTGACACAACAGGCGCGGTAGATGCAACCGGTTCTATTTCTACTTCCGATATGAAAATCGCCTTTGTGGAAATCGATTCTCTCCTGACTTCCTATGATTTCTGGAACGATCTGAGCGAAGCGATGCTGAAAAAAGAGGAAAATATCCGTGTTACTCTTACTCAACGCGGCCGTGAGCTGGAAAATGAGATCAATGAATTCCAGCGCAAGATAGAGAACAATGGTTTTGCTACCCGTGAAAGGGCAGAACAGGAACAGAATCGTCTGATGAGAAGACAACAGGAATTGCAGGATCTCCAGAATAAGCTGACTTCGGAACTGGCGGCGGAGAATCAGGCCAATAGTTTTATCTTCCGCGACTCGATCAATTCTTTCCTGAGAGAGTATAACAAGATCCATAATTACAGCATGATCTTCAGTAAGACTGGTTTTGATAATCTGTTGTATGCCGATAGCGTTTATGATATTACGAAAGAGATCGCGGAAGGGTTGAATGCCCGTTACTCTAAAAAATAAGAGCGCGGAGTTGGGAGTGAATACTAATTAAT
>Ga0192240_10193_pt1 | contig 29830 bp, 29 predicted proteins | sample Koala_Koa27_H3_FD_131237 | JGI IMG/M metagenome (GOLD analysis project Ga0192240, IMG submission 131237) | Enriched cells from koala feces incubated with labeled cellulose particles, San Francisco Zoo, California, United States - Koala_Koa2-7_H3 ...
GCCTGCAGCGACAACCGCACAGGCTCCCCCACGCGAAGAATCATTTCCCCTTTTACCGGGATCTTATCCGGCACAGTTCCCCGATATACCTCCGCCGCGTTCCCGCTTGTATGAGAGGAATCCGTAAGCGTCATCATTTCCCGGCCATTTCTCATCTCATAGTATCCGCGATTAAAACCATTGCGGCTTCCCAAAGCCAGAAGCGCCTTTTTGTCCTCCTCTTCCACAACAAAACGATCCGGCGCGGTCTCATACAGATCGAGATATTTTCGGTAAATCTGCGTCACTCCGGCGGCATATTCCAGCGATTTCATCCTGCCCTCTATCTTAAAAGAATATATGCCGGCTTTGCAAAGCTGCGGAATCAGTTCCAGCGCACACAGGTCTTTCGGGCTCAGCGGATATCGCTCCTTTTTTCGGACCACATTTCCTTTCTCATCCGTTACCTGATAAGGAAGCCGGCACGGCTGGGCGCACCGCCCGCGGTTTCCGCTGCGGCCGCCGATCAGGCTGCTCATCAGACACTGTCCGGAGTAACAGTAACAGAGCGCCCCGTGGACAAAACTCTCTATTTCCATGCCTGTCTCATCATAAATGTGCCGGATTTCCTTCAGCGACAATTCTCTGGCCGTGACAATGCGTGAAGCACCCTGTTCTTTCAGGAAAGCAGCGCCATAGGAATTCGCCACGGACATCTGCGTGCTTGCATGGACAGGCAGCCCGGGGAAACATTTCCGCACAAATTGAAATACGCCATAATCCTGTACGATAATGGCGTCTAATCCATGTTCATAAAAAGGTTTCAGCCAGTTTTGCAGCGTCTCCCCTGTCTCCCTGTTCTTAAGCAGCGTATTGACTGTCAGGAAAATCTTCTTTCCGTGCAGGTGTGCCAGATCCAGAGCTTTCCGGATCTCTGTGTCCGAAAAATTCTGCGCAAACGCACGGGCGCCGTACTGCAGCCCGCCCAGATACACCGCGTCCGCTCCCGCCGCCAGAACAGCCTCACAGGTGGCATATGACCCGGCGGGAGCCAGCAACTCGTGTTTCATCTGTTTTCCCTCCCGCAAACTCTCTACGTAACTGTTTCGTATCTTCGCAGCAAATGCGAATCCCGATTCTGAATCGTTACCTCTCGTCCTACCCTGTTTCCGTTTTTGCGGAATCATCGTCTCTTCTTACTTTCTGTCCGCTCTGCTTTCATCTGAGCTTCCACCAGCGTCTGCTTAAGCTCCGACAATTCATTTTCCTTTAAACGGAGATCATTTTCCAGCTGCGCAATCGTATCCTGCGCAGCGATCAGTTCGTCCGCAATATTGAGCTCGATAAGGATCGGCTTTAAGTCAGTGGGCAGCGCTTTGTACGCGTCTGTCTCCTCAAGCGTCTGGATCATATGATTGACATAGGAAGCTACTTTCTGAATGTGTCCCTCATCATCGGAACCTCCCATAGTCAATATCTTTCCATTGATTACAACCTGTACCAAATGTGTCTTTGTCATCGGTTATCTCCCTGTTTTTATCCTCATAATAATAAAAATCCGTCTGCATTTATCATAACAGGGTTTTTCTTCCGGGACAACCATAAATTTTTTATCTGCTATTCTGACATTGATAACCCAAAATGCAGGTACGCCTGCTCTGTCGCCACACGCCCTTTCGGCGTACGGTTGATAAAACCGTTTTTCACCAGATAAGGTTCATAGACATCCTCAATCGTGCCGGCGTCCTCACCAATCGCAGCAGCCAGCGTATCCAGCCCCACCGGTCCGCCGCCAAACTTCTGCAGAATCGTCAGAAGAATCATGCGATCGTTTTTATCCAACCCGCAACTGTCCACTTCAAGCAGATCCAACGCAAACGACGCCACTTCCTCTGTGATCACACCATCGTATTTTACCTGGGCAAAATCCCGGACGCGCTTCAGCAGGCGATTAGCCAGACGAGGCGTTCCCCTGGAGCGCTTCGCCAGCTCATGGGCGCCCTCTGTCTCAATCTCCACATTCAGGATTTTTGCAGACTGCAGAATGATTGTCTGCAATTCTTCCACCGTATAAAACTCCAGATGCTGGATCACACCAAAGCGATCCCGGAGCGGCGCTGTCAGAAGACCGGCGCGGGTTGTCGCACCCACCAATGTAAACTTCGGAAGGTCCAGCCGAATCGACCGTGCGCTGGAGCCCTTTCCGATCATAATATCAATAGCATAATCCTCCATTGCCGGGTAAAGAACTTCCTCCACCTGACGGTTCAGACGATGAATCTCGTCCACAAAGAGCAGATCATTCTCCTGAAGATTGCTCAGAATAGAAGCCATCTCGCCGGGCTTGGCGATCGCCGGCCCGGAAGTCACTTTCATATGAACCCCCATCTCGTTGGCGATGATGCCGGAGAGTGTCGTCTTTCCAAGACCAGGAGGCCCGTAAAACAGCACATGATCCAGAGCCTCGCCTCTCTGCTTCGCTGCTTCGATATAGACCCGTAGGCTGTCCTTGATCTGCTCCTGCCCGATGTACTCGTTTAAAGTCTGCGGGCGCAGGCTGGGCTCCATCTTGATATCTTCCTCTAAAATCTGTGTGGAAATCATTCGTTTTTCCATGTATTTGCTCCCTATCGCGTCTTCTGTCCCCTGGTGGCATCACAACCGTGACATGTTTTTTAGCGCCGTCCGCAGCACCGTCTCCACATCCGAATCATCTGAAATCTCGATACCAGACAGTGTCTTCGCGGCATCCGCCGAACTGTATCCGAGTGCAACCAGTGCTTCCATCGCCTCTTTTTTTACGACCTGTGTCGTCTCGGGAATCACTTCCGCACCGCTGTCAAATGCGGATTCATACGCATCCTCCAGGCTGACTTTATCTTTCAATTCGATAATCAAACGCTGCGCACTTTTTTTCCCGATACCGGGTGCTTTTGAAATGGTCTTCACATCCTCGCTGATTACAGCAAAACGGATATCATTGACTGAGAGCGCCGAAAGAATCCCCAACGCTCCCTTCGGGCCGATGCCAGAAACATTCAGCAAAAGCTTAAACATCGCCAGCTCATCGCGGGAAGAAAACCCGAAAAGTGAAAAGATGTCCTCCCTCACATACAGGTAGGTATAAATCTTTACCTCCGCCCCGCGGCCGGGTAATTTCTCCAGAATGCGCATCGGAACAGATATCTGATATCCGATCCCGTTATTTTCCACTACGATAAAATCTTCCCGGACTTCCTCCAGGGTTCCTTTGATATATGCATACATAATCTTACTCCCTCAAATACCTCACTGCGCAATCACATCCAGCTCCGATTCTTCCTCCGATTCGATAACCTCCACGACAACCTTGTGCGGAAGGCAGACGATGGTTTCGTTCTCTGCGTAAATCGCCGCCGTGTTCACACAAATCTGATCCGGGCAGTCAGCCTCTATCATATCAGCCTTCCCGTCTTTGATCACCAATGTGTTGGTCACCTCACCGTCAATCTCAATCGGAATCTCCTGATCCTGTTCCAGATTATAGACGCCGTATTCCTCACCGTCCACTGTTATCCGGACCAGGTTCCCGGAATCCGTTTCCGCCATCATATGCCGATAACCCAGCCAGACTGCCAGGACGATGATAAATAAAACAACAAGACAAATGATTTCCTTTTTCCCGGGTTTCTTCTCCATGCATGTTCCCTCATACAACACGAAAGCCGATACAACGTTCACACCAGACTGCCATAGTAATAGAACCCTTTGCATTCATCGAGCTTCACCTGCACTATCTTCCCGATCAGGCTCTCATCTCCGGGCAAATGAACCACAGAATTATTTCCCAATCGCCCTGTCACCAGGCTCGCATCCTGATGGTTGACACTCTCCACCAGCACATCCATCGTCTGTCCGGTCAGTGCGTCCGCTTTCTTTGCAGCGATGGACTGCACTTCTTTTAAAAGCCGGTCAAACCGGCGCTTCACCACATCAGCAGGAACCTGGTCTTCCATAGAAGCCGCCGGCGTCCCGATCCGCTTCGAATAAATAAACGTAAAAGCGCTGTCATACTGCACCCGTCTCACTACATCCATCGTCTCCTCGAAGTCCTCCTCCGTCTCGCCCGGAAAACCTACGATGATATCCGTGGTCAGAGCGATATCCGGCATCGCCGCACGGATTTTGTCCACCAGCTCCAAATAATGCTCTTTCGTATAACGGCGGTTCATGATTTCCAAAAGGCGCGTGCTGCCGGACTGCAGCGGCAGATGCAGATGTCTGCAGATCTTGTCGGATTTCGCCATCACCTCGATCAGCTCATCGGAGAGGTCTTTCGGATGAGAAGTCATAAAACGGATGCGTTCCAAACCCTCAATCCGGTCGATCTCAGACAAAAGCTGCGCAAAAGTAACCGTTTCCTCCAGATTTTTCCCGTAAGAGTTGACATTCTGACCGAGAAGCATCACCTCTATGACACCGTCCGCGACAAACCTCTTAATTTCGCTGATGATTTCCTCCGGCTTCCGGCTCCGCTCCCGTCCCCGGACATAAGGTACAATGCAGTAGCTGCAGAAATTATTGCAGCCGAACATGATATTGACTCCGCTCTTAAACGGATATTTTCGCTCGTTGGGAAGCTGCTCCACAATCTGCGTCGTATCCTCCCAGATATCTACCACCATGGAGGACTGCTCATAAGCCTGCGCTAAAAGTTCTGCAAATTTAAAGATATTATGTGTGCCGAAGATCAGGTCCACAAAAGGATAGCTCTTCTTAATCTTTGCGACTACTTTCTCCTCCTGCATCATACAACCGCAGAGGGCGATGATCATGTGAGGGTTCTTTTTCTTATATCCATGCAGATAACCCAGCCTGCCGTAAACTTTGTTGTTGGCATTCTCCCGGACCGTGCAGGTGTTATAAATAACAAAGTCTGCGTCTTCCTCAGAATTCTGCTCTTCGTAACCGATCGCACGCAGGATGCCGGTCAGCTTCTCTGCATCACGGGCATTCATCTGACAACCCATATTGACCACGCATGCTTTTGGCGAACGCCCGTTTTCCTGCTCAAAATGCCTCACCCACTTGCGGCAGACAGCCATAAAATAATACTGACGGTATGGTTCCTCCTCAGGCGGGGAAAACGTAATGTCAATATCATCAAAATCTATATCCTGTAAATCTGTATCTTTAAAATAGTCGTTCCAGTAATCCTGTATCTGGTTCCGGCAATCCATTCAGCTCATTCCTCCGCAAATCTCATTCCCGGGTATTTACCGGCATTTTTGGATTATAGCACATCTGGGAGCGACAGACAAGTACGGGCTGGAGGGAATGCCTCTTATTGCCTGGCGAAAAAGAGGAAGAATAAGAGATAACTTTTTACAGGGAAAAACTGTGGTGCTGCTCCAGTGCAAGGTGCTGCAGGATGTCAGCCTGGTGCTTCATCGCTTCCAGTGTATCCTCACACCGCTTTCGCGGAATCAATTCGGATGTACACAATAACTCAGTTGCATCATCATAAAATGACGGAAATGCTATAGTTGATACAGGAAAGCTCTGGAATATTTGCCATCTGTTCAACTGCCTTCTCTCCAATCGCCGAACCAAACGGCTTTGCATAATAATCTGCGCTGCTGTCAGCCTTTATCACAGGTTCCCTGTTCCAGAGAGAATTCCCACTGTCAAAAACAGGAAATGAATAGATTGTAAAACTTCCCACACCAAATCCAAATGGTGTGGGAAGTTTTTAGTAATTTAAACTTAATACATTTTTAATGGGGTCTGACCCCAAATACAAATATTTTAACTATATTATTTCCGATCCGCCAGCGCATCATCCAAAGGTTTTCCGGCTGCCGCACGATACTTATCATCCAACGATTTAATATGCTTCTTCGAGAACATGCACATCAGAGCAACACCGATCACACCGATAATTGTCAGGAAGATGAATACGGAGCGCACACCCATCATAGTGGAAGCACCGCCTGTACCGATCAATACGATAATGATGGTCGGACCGGCTGCCTCAAAGATATTGGAAATCGGGTTGATCACGCCGAATACGCCGGGGAAATCCTCACGTCTCCAGTACTGTGCGGAGACAGATACGGAGAAGTTGGAGGATGCGCCCATATACAGGGCGATGAAAATCATGGCAGCTGCCAGCGGAGCGCCTGCGCCGGTGGCGACAGCGGCAACACCGAGGATGCCTGCGATAATCATCAGCGACATACCGATGATCATAGCTCTCTTGGTGCCGAATGCAGTGTCAAGGACACCAACCGTATAGCTTCCGATCGCGCCCGCTACTGCAACGCCCAGCATTACCATCGTATAGTTCAGACCTTCAAACGCACCGACAATCGCACTTGACTGTGTCATAACACCGGAGGAACCGATCAGCAAAATACCACAATAAACTGCAGCAAACCACATCTCACGGCAGGTGAGGATATGTCCGGCCGTCCACACCGTGGTACGCTTGTTCTCGATCTCTTCCTCCATCATCTGTTTTGCAACTTCCGGCGTCAGGCTCTTGTCGTTATCGCGGAACGCACCGACCTGCTCCGGATAATCCGTAAGCGCGATAATGCAAACGATGAAACCAACCGTAGCCAGGATCAAAAACGGCAGGAATGATTTGAAGACCGCCGGGGCATTGCCGGTCGCCAGCGGAGACATGGCGGATGTAGCAAACAAACCCGTCATACCGTTTGCAAACGGGAATGCAATCGTCGCAATTCCCATAACCGTTCCTTTTCTGCGGGGGAACCACTGTCCTGCCAGTACGCTCAGCAGGAATACACCGTATGTAGTAACAGACACATTCTCAATGAAAAAAAGCACCTGCCATAATCCCGCCATGCTGCACTGCCCGATGGACATATCAATCGGAATCAGGCACATCGCATAGGCACAGACAATCGCGATCAGACCGATGAAACAGGCCAGCCTTTTTACGCTCTTAATCCGTCCGAATAAACGGGAAAGGATCAGCTGAATCACCACGCCGACGATGGATCCCACAGTCAGCAGCATACCGGTGATCGTAGCTCCGCCGTAAAAATCCGAGAGAATATTTACCGGATAATTACGGAATACCATAAAGGAAACCATGCCCGTGAACATGACAAAGATGAGTATCCATCCGCGGGCGCCAAAACCCATTGACTTTTTCTGTTGCATAAGTAAACCCTCCTCATAAAATTAAATGTTTGCGAAGCTTATGAAAAAAATCATAAAAACCTACTGAAAATATCTTAACACAGCGTTTTTTCTCTGTCAATATTTTAATAATTTTTGCACCGTTTGCGCTTCTCTTTTTTACCATTTTGCACAAAGTTTTTTATAAAAATATACTTTCATATTATTTTTCTTACTTATTCCAAAGTAAAATTACTGTTATTTTAAGCATATTTCATAAAGCAACAGAAATTCCAGGCACATTGTCCCTCATCAATAGATGTGCCCGTATTTTTCACAGGCCTGATTCACAGCAAACAGTTTCCCTCCCGGCGCATACTGAGCCGGATTATACATATGCAGAGAAGCACCATAAATCATATAACCGCCTCCCTCTCCATAGGTATCAATACACCGCTTTACCTCAAGCTCGATTTCCTCATCCGTCACGCCTGCGCGGTCCACCACATTCTGCACATCGAGTCCGCCCATGATTCCGGCGCGGCCGAGCGTTTTCTTCTTCATAGACGGGATATCGTTTATCGGCTGCACCGGATCAAATGTCGTAATACCGATATCCAGAAAATCATCCAGCAGGCTTTCCATCTTCCCGCAGCAATGCTGTTTATAGATCATGCCTGTTTTTTTACAGGCTTCCACAATGCGTGCGATATGAGGCTTGAAGATTTCCCGGAACGTATCCGGAGACATGAAAAGCCCTGCGGCATGGGAATAATCATCCAGATAGGTAAAATAATCCGGCTGATAATACTGATCCGCCAGCATCATAAATTCGATCTTTTTATCCGCAATCGCACCGACCAGATCATAAACCGCCTCCGGCTCCTCCATAATCGCACAGAGTGCATTCTCAAACCCCATCAGGAAATGCAGGCGTTCAAAAATACCGTTCGGACAGAACAAATCCTGAACGAAATGCTCTTTATCCAGATGCAGCGCCTCACGCTCCCCCTGTACAATCTGCTCCCAGGGGAGAGAATGATAATCCGGGAAATGAACCACAGACTTCCACTCTGTCACATCCTCCAGCACCGGCGGCTCTGTAGGCGTCGGCGTAAACATTCCCCCGGCACTCTCTGTGGGCGTCTGATGGACGCCGTAGCCGTCATATCCGGGTCCCTGGAACATGGGCGGCGTTTCCAGGCTCGCGCTGGCCGGAATAATCTGGCACGAATCATAAAAACAGGGCACGTACTCCGGCTTTTCTCCGCGCAGGGCAATCAAAGCATTCTCTCTCTTTGAAATCATAAAAACCTCCTCCTTCATCACTGTATCATAATTTCGTCTGTGTCTGATTATTTCACTTATTTTACAATCAGAGCACTGGTTTCATACTTATATCATAAACAATCTGAATAAGGCTGACCGTTCATTTATTGCAAAGTTTATTTCATATATTGCAATAATACAGTGCTGCTGTTATGATTGTTATCAAGACTATATCTTTGAAGGGATATGTACGATAAACAGACATCAGCTTAAAAATATTGAATGGAATAATAGACAAACATTATTCCATAAAAAGCGTCAGTCAAAACAAAAAGCACAGAAGAAAGAACAGACAGGGGTATGATTTTCATGGATATACGGCAGATTAAATATTTTCTCACAACAGCGAGATGTCTGAACTTTACAAACGCAGCCGTGGAGCTCCACATATCGCTCTCAACGCTGAGCCGGCAGATTACCGCGATGGAATCCGAGCTGAACCTGCTGCTTTTCATCCGGGACAACCGGAATGTAAAGCTGACGCGCTGCGGTGAATTTCTCTACGAACAATTTTCAGATCTTTACGGGAACTATCAGGAAATCGTGCAGAATGCACAGAAAATATTTGCCGGCTATAATGGCAGGCTTACCATTGGCGTGCTGGAGGAGGTCACTCTGGAAAAACCGGTGCGGGATACCATTCAGTCTTATCTGCATGGACACCCGGACTACTCGCTGGATCTGGAACGCCACTCTTTTTCCGGTATCAAGGACGGCCTGCTGGACATGTCTCTGGATTTTGCAGTCACTTTCTTTTTTGACATTTCCTCCCAGCAGTCCCTGGAATACCGGATTATCTCTTCCGATATACATGGCATTCTGATCTCATCACGTCACCCACTGTCGCACAAAAAAGTATTTCATCCGGCAGATTTTCAGCATCAGACTTTTATCGTCATTTCCGATTCTGACAGTCCCGCAGCAATGAAAGGAATCATAGAGCAATGCAAACAGGCCGGATTCTACCCGAAGCTGCGCATCGCGCCGGATCTGAGCACGGCCATGCTCTGGGCAGAAGCCGGGATTGGACTTGCCTACTCCTACTCTTCCTCCATATCCGCGCTAAATCCGGATCTGACATTCATCCCTTTCGCACAGGAGCTCGGACCGGAGCGCAACCTTGTACTGGCATGGAATTCTTCTAATACAAACCCGGCTCTTCCGGTATTCCTGAAGAGTTATAGTAAATGTTCCTCAAACAGAACCTTGAAATAAAATGCAGCAGAATTCCCTGTTTAAAGAAAGAAAACAAGGCTTCCTGCATATATCGCAGAAAGCCTCGTCTATTTTTATGGAAATTTTATAAAGTTTATACTTTGTTACCGGGGTCAGACCCCATTAATACACTAGCACCGCCGTCCCGGCCTCTATCAGATCATACAATTCCTTCGCCGCCCACGTCGGCAGGTTCAGGCAGCCGTGGGAACCGTTTTTCAGATAAATCGTCCCGCCAAAAGAATCCCGCCAGGAGGCATCATGAAAGCCCACTCCTTCCACAAACGGCATCCAGTAACTGACCGGTGAGGAATATCCCTGTCCTTCCAGCACCTGATCCCGTGCCTTATAGGCAATCTGATACGCGCCTTTCGGCGTATCATGTCCGGTCGCCACATCACCGGAGACAAAGTCAGATTCCAACACTACCACGCCATCCACGTAGTACCAGAAATGCTGCGCAGAGATACTTACCTCTATGTAAGTCGTCCCGTAATCCTGGTCGCCGTACTGCGCAGCCGTCTGATACCAGACCACCTCGCCGGTATAATCCTCCCCTGATTCCAGATACTCATTGAGTTCCGCCAGCGTATCATCCTGATTCACCCGCCAGCCATAGTTTCCGCCGGCGGGAACTGTTACCGTCTCGCCGGAATGGGACACAAGCGTGCGGGACTTCCACTTCGTATCGTAGGTACTCGCCAAATCAGAAATATATGCCGTCTCCTGCTCCTCATCCAACGATACCGTCAGATCATCCGCAATCAGAATCCACTGGCTGATCACAGAACCATCCAGAACCTCCGTATTATCTCCAAACTGATAAGTGATTGTGGTATTGACATACTTGTTCGCTGTCGAAAGCATCGTCTGTGCAGCCTCCGAATCCGCCGCATAGACCGGATCCACATAACAGCCGTTCTCCTCCAGATTCAATTCCTCCTCAAACGCCAGGATTGCCGCATCCACACATTCAGAAAACACATCTTCCTGAATCCGCGTACCGTAAACTTCCTCCACCATCTCATAGCCGCTTCCGCTTACATACTCACTGAGCGAAGCATCCTCGGAATCATACATCAGGCCCTCATCCGTGCAATTCAGATTTGACAGCACCGTATCCAAAAGGGAAGTATCATAGCTGACAGCCGCCTCAATGGACTCTTCCTGATCGGAGAACAGGCTCAGGACCCAGGTAAATGGATTCTGATCGGACAAAATCTCATCCAGGCTGGTGCCCAGGTTTATCTCCAGGGCAATTTCTGAACCTTTGATCTGCTCCGATCCGTCATCGCGCTCCGTCAGAACCAGCACATATTCAGATGCCATCTCCTCAAAAGCTGTTTTGCTCTGTTCAACCGTCTTCCCCGAACATGCAATATTGTTGATCACGGTATTCGGCAGGAAACGGTTCCGAAAAAACATCACTCCTGCCAGATAAAGAATAGCGAGGATGACCAGGATCGCTCCGACCACAACCATCTTCTGCCTCCGCTTCTGCTGCCGGTGCATTTTTCGCCGCTGTGCCTGTATGGAATTAATATTTCTCTTCTGTGCTTTTGCCGCCATAAAACTGCCTTTGTACGATAATCAGCAGGCATATATGTCACTGATCAATTCCATGCTTTTTGCTGCTTCTTCCACTCTCAACCGTATCAGAGTAAACCTGTTTCGATTATAGTATATAAAGCATATTATGTCAAAAAAGATTTAAAAATCGACCGCCAGGTCCGTAAGCGAAAACAATATCTGTGAAAGGGATTCAGGCGGAACAATATAACTCGCGGACTAATAATAATACACATCCACCTTCTTATGCATCTTCTCCAGGACGGAAATCAGGCTTTGTGTCAGATTCTGTCTGGCGGAGATCTCAAAAGGAAGCGTTTTTTCCGTATATTCCAGATTGACTGCGCGGCCGATATACAGCTTAACCGTAGAACAATCCTCCATCAGATAACAGGCCAGGCGCGTTGCGCCGTTTTCGCGGCTCAGCTCAATGAAAAACTCCTCCGTCACATCATCTCTCACATACCGTTCCAGCAGTTCCACTGTCCTGTGCAGCGTGAGGACGCCCTCCGTCACCAGATCAATCCCCTTGATTTTGGAAGTAGGCGGGATTTCCGGATCCAGATGGTCGTCCATCGGCACCAGCCGCTCATTTAAAACCCGGGCAACCATATTGCCGGTCGCACCGCCGGAGACGATCTTGATACCGTCGTTTTTCATAAAATCTTCCACCATCCGGTAATCATCCGCCTTATCCGCCGGCGGTCCGGTCAGCATGCTTAAGACATTCTCCTCCAGAATCCGAAGCGCCGCCACCGTGGTGTCATCTGTGGGAATATTTCCGTAAAGCTCCGCACAGTTGGAATTAATATAGTCCGCCATCTGCTGGGCGTTCCGCGTGCGCCCGGCACCCACGCGGGCGCAGTTCGACAGTGCTTTCCAGTCCCACATATAGTTCATAATCTCCCCGGTGCCGCAATAGAGGCATCCGTCACTCATAATCGCGTAGGCATCCCCGATCTCTGCCCAGATCTCACACTCACGGATTTTTTTACCCTCAATCTCACGATATTTGAAAGGGAGCTTCTGCACTTTTCCGTCTCGGATCAGTATACACTCCGGATTATCATACTCGACAATATAGATTCTGCCGTTGTTGAATGCCTGAATCACACTGAAGGTGGAATAAGCCGCTCCGTTTACAGAGGAAACCGGCAGCGTCTTTGCGATCGTGGCTACCACATCGTCCACGGAAAGGCCGCGCCACATCATGGTGGCGATGATTTTGGATGTCAGTGTCGCCAGGATATTGGCCCGCACACCGCTCCCCATACCGTCCGCAAGAATCAGAATCCGGCAGTCGTCATTGTTGACCACCTCTACCTTGTCGCCGCAGAGTTCCTCTCCGATATGATTGATGCTGCGGTATGCCAGGTCAATGGAAAAATTCTTTTTCATAGCTCCTCGTCCTCCAGCACATAATCCTGCAGCTGCGTCAGCGTCGCCTTGGTCTCAGCCGTCGTCTCTCCCAGGAGTTCCGCGATCTTCTGGGCGGTCATCATCTGTTTATCCACAACCTCCTGCGCCATCTTGATGAAATTGAGCTTCTGCACCATCATCTTCTCTTCCTTCGCTTCTTCCGCAGTGACATCCTCGATCACCGCCAGAATGTGATCCGTATTCTCCATATATACGATGGTCTCCAGCACAGTCATATCATAGTAAGGCCATTTTTTCTTCAGATGAAACTTTGATTCATGAGTCAGATATACCTCTTCATATTCTGTCGTATCAATATAATCAAAAAGATATCCCCGGATTGCCTCACGCCTCGGCGTCTGAAATACCTCTTCCGCCTTTTTATTAAATTCCAATATCCGGAAATCCTTATCCGCAATAAGAACAATGCTCGGAATATTCTCCATCACCACGCTGGCCTGGGAACGGGTATTCTCATAAGAACGGATCAGGCACATGGCGGCCTCCGCCTTGCCCTGGTAAATAGCAATCGCTTTTTCACGGCAGCTCATATAACCGCAGGCACCGCAGTTAAACTCCGTATCACTGTTGCTCTTACCGATGGTTTTTAAGATTTCTCTGATTTCCTGCTCGGAGGGCATTTTCTCCACGACCTGCTTCGGTGTATAGCTCCGCGCAAGCTTCTCTGCAGGCAATTTCTCCGGGAAAGGGTCGGCCTCCATAGAAGTGCTGTTCTCAATATTCATTACTGCCTTAAAACGGAACCCGCGTTTTTTGTTTACACCCGGTCCGTTGACACAGCCGCCGGAACAAAGCTTCAGTTCCACAAAAACCCCTTTTAAATATCCCCGTTTCATACTGTGAAGCAGTTCGCGGCAGCCCTGAATTGTGCTGACCGGCATATATGTGTAATTCTGTTTTGCGCCATATTCCCGGACAGCCCGGATGATTCCCGCCGATATCGTGTACAGGCGGTTAATCTTCGGATCTGCATTGCTGAATGCCCGCTCCTTGCAGTTGTTCAGGTCAATATTTTCCTCTTCCAGCCACTGTTCTAATTCATTAAACTCAATGACGGCATCCACGGCTCCCATCGTCACCCGATCCGCCTCCGCTTCCATCTTCTTCGCGACACAGGGACCGATATACACCACTTTCGTATGCTGTCCCAGCTCCTCCTTGATCAGCCGTCCATGAGCAACCATAGGAGAAACCACCGGTGCCAGATACGGGATCAGCATGGGGTAGTGCTTCTCCACCAGATAGACAATAGACGGACAATGCGTCGTGATGATATTTTCCATCCTGCCCTCATTAATCAGCCTTACATACTCCCGGGTCACATAGGCAGCCCCCTCCGCCGTTTCCCGGACATCCGCAAATCCCAGACGATACAGGGCGTCCACCACTTTTCCCGGCCTGTTGTTCTGAATCAGGCCGCTGTAGGACGAATCCAGCGAGACCACCAGCTTTTCGCCATGTTTCAGCATATGCTTCACATAATCCAGATCGCTGTCAAAGGTTTTCGCTTTCTGCGGACATATCTCCATGCAGTGGCCGCAGTATATACACATATCCCGGACAATCTGCGCCTGTCCATTCTTAATCCGGATTGCCTTCACATCACAGTTTCGCAGACATTTATAGCAGTGCGCACAGTTCGCATCCTGGAAATTTATTACATTCATGCGGTACTTCTCCTTCAAAAAAGGCTGCGAAACACAAGTGTTTCGCAGCCACCCGAAAAATTACAAATCTTTATTCACCACGCGCTTCACATACGTCGTATGCAGCAGCTCATGCGCCCTGTGGCTGCCCGGTTCGCCGAGATACGTATCATAGAGCTCGATGATCGCCGGATTCTCATGAGACTTGCGGATCGGGTTGTTCTTATCGATGTTATACAGCACTTCCGCCCGCTTCGCACGGATATCCACGGTGTTGCGCACATAACCCGGCTGCTGGGGCTGTCCGCCGCCATTGACACAGCCGCCGGGGCATCCCATAATCTCGATGAAATGATAATCCGCCTCGCCGGATTTCACTTTCTTTAACAGATCGCGCGCGTTCTTCAGCCCGGAGGCAACCGCTACTTTCACATCCATACCGGCCACATGATAGGTCGCCTCCTTGACGCCCTCGGTTCCTCTGACATCGGTAAAATCAAGGCTGGTAAGCTCTTCGCCGGTCAGCTTCTCCACCGCGGTACGAAGCGCTGCCTCCATCACGCCGCCGGTTGCGCCGAAGATTACAGCCGCGCCGGTTCCAAGGCCGAGGGGCATATCAAACTTCTCATCGGGAAGCGTATCAAACTTAATGCCTGCGCGCTCGATCATCCGTCCGAGTTCACGGGTGGTAATGGCAATATCCACATCCGGCACGCCGTTGACCGCCTGGTCATCCCTGCCGATCTCAAACTTCTTTGCCGTACAGGGCATCACGCTGACAACCACCATTTTTTCCTTATCAATGCCCATCTTCTCCGCGTAATAGGACTTCGCAATCGCGCCGAACATCTGCTGCGGGGATTTGCAGGAGGAAAGATTTTCCGTCATATCCGGGAAATAGTGCTCACAGTATTTGATCCAGCCCGGGGAACAGGAGGTAATCAGCGGAAGCTTCCCGCCGTTCTGCACCCGGTCAAGGAACTCATTCGCCTCCTCCATGATGGTAAGGTCAGCGGAAAAGTTCGTATCAAACACCTTGTCAAAGCCGAGCCGGCGAAGCGCCGCAGCCAGCTTCCCCTCCACATCAGTCCCGATTGGATAACCAAAAGCCTCACCCAGTCCGGCACGGACTGCCGGAGCCGTCTGGACGACGACAAATTTCTCCGGATCCGCAATCGCGTCAAAGATTTCGGCCGTGTTGTCTTTCTCATAGATCGCTCCCGTCGGACATGCCGCGATACACTGGCCGCAGGAGACACAGCTTGTCTCTCCAAGACCCATATCAAACGCGGAGCCGATAAAGGTCTTAAATCCTCTCTCGTTGGCGCCGATCACACCGATACCCTGTACTTTCTCGCAGACAGCGCTGCAGCGTCTGCAGAGAATACATTTGTTATTGTCGCACACCATGTGAGCCGCGGACAAATCCAATTCATAGGTATTGCGCTCACCGTCGTAATAACCCTCGTCATCCACTTTGTAATCATGGCAGAGCTTCTGCAGCTCACACTTCCCGCTGCGGACACAGGAGAGGCATTTCCGGTCATGATCGGAAAGAATCAGTTCCAGGGTCTTTTTTCTGGATGCGATAATCTTCGGGGTGTTGGTCCACACCTCCGTCCCCTCATTGACGGGATATACACAGGCGGTCACCAGAGATCTGGCTCCCTTTACCTCAACAACGCACATACGGCAGGCGCCGATCTCATTGACCTCTTTTAAGTAACATAACGTCGGTATCTCAATGTTTGCCAGACGCGCCGCTTCCAATACCGTAGAATCTGCCGGAGCGGAGACTTCTACGCCGTTAATTTTTACATTTACATATTCCATGCCTGACACCTCCGTCAATCTTTGTAGACCGCACCGAAACGGCACTTCTCAATACAGGTACCACATTTGATACACTTGCTGTTGTCAATGCTGTGCGGATGCTTGATATGGCCATCGATGGCATCCACCGGGCAGTTCCTCTTGCAGAGCGTGCAACCCTTACACTTAACCGGGTCGATCCGATAGGTGATCAGCTTCTTACAGACGCTGGCCGGGCAACGCTTGTTGACCACGTGCTCCATATACTCGTCGCGAAAATACCGCAGAGTGGAAAGCACAGGATTGGGAGCTGTCTGTCCCAGGCCGCACTGGGCATTGTCTTTGATGTAGTAACAGAGTTCCTCCATCTTGTCGATATCTTCCACGGTACCTCTGCCGTCGGTAATCTTCTCCAGGATCTCCAGCAGACGCTTGGTTCCCACACGGCAGGGAGTACACTTGCCGCAGGACTCATCCACGGTAAACTGGAGGAAAAACTTGGCGATATCCACCATACAGGTGTCTTCATCCATAACAATCAGTCCGCCGGATCCCATCATGGAACCGATGCTGATCAGATTGTCATAGTCGATAGGAATGTCAAAATGTTCTGCCGGAATGCAGCCGCCGGAGGGTCCGCCGGTCTGCGCCGCTTTAAATTCTTTCCCATTGGGGATGCCGCCGCCGATCTCCTCGATGACGGTGCGCAGCGTCGTACCCATGGGAATCTCCACCAGGCCGGTGTTGTTGATCTTGCCGCCCAGAGCGAAAACCTTGGTGCCCTTAGACTTCTCCGTCCCCATAGAAGAAAACCATTCCGGTCCGTTTAAGATAATCTGCGGTATATTCGCCCAGGTCTCCACGTTATTTAAAATGGTCGGGCTCGCAAACAGGCCTTTTACAGCCGGGAACGGCGGTCTCGGCCGCGGTTCGCCGCGGTTACCCTCGATGGAAGTCATCAGTGCCGTCTCCTCGCCGCAGACAAAAGCGCCGGCGCCAAGCCGCAGCTCAATATCAAAATCAAACCCGCTGCCAAAAATGTCTGTGCCAAGCAGGCCATACTCTCTCGCCTGCCCGATGGCAATATTCAGACGCTCTACCGCGATAGGATACTCTGCGCGGACATAGATGTAACCCTGGCTTGCGCCGATGGCATAGCCCGCGATAGCCATGGCTTCCAGCACCACATGAGGATCGCCCTCCAGAACAGAACGATCCATGAACGCACCCGGGTCGCCCTCATCGGCGTTGCAACAGACATACTTCTGCACATTGCCGCGGTTGCCGGAGGCAAACTTCCACTTTAAGCCGGTGGGGAATCCCGCACCGCCGCGTCCCCGCAGCCCGCTGTCTAAAACCGTCTGAATGACATCGTCAGGCGTCATCTCCGTGAGGACTCTGCCCAGAGCCTCATATCCGCCGGTGCCGATATATTCATCAATACTTTCCGGATTGATCACACCGCAGTTGCGCAGCGCTATCCTGTGCTGCTTTTTATAAAATACAGTGTCGTTCAGGGACGAAATGCCGTCATCTTTCTTCGTCTCCTGATAGACCAGGCGCTCGACAACCCTTCCCTTTAACAGATGCTCGGTGACGATCTCCTCCACATCCTCCACTTTTACCCTGGAATAAAAAATGTTGTCCGGATATACGATCATCACCGGTCCTTCCGCGCAAAGTCCGTGGCAGCCGGTCTTGACGACACAGACCTCATCGTCCAGGTGATGTTTCCGGATCTCCTCATTTAACATCTGGATGATCTGGCCGCTTCCCGAGGAAGTACAGCCGGTACCACCGCAGACCAACACATGTGCTCGATACATATGTAAAATCCTCCCTATACTCTATTTGCCCTCATCTGTATGAAGCAGGTATTTATCTACAACCTTTCCGCCAATCAGATGCTTTTCCAATATCTCCACTGCTTTCTCTTCGTTTACCTTAACGTAAGTCACTTTCTCCTTACCCGGTTCAAACACCTCCACGATAGGTTCATACTGGCAAAGGCCGATACAACCGGTCTGAGTCACGGTTACATTATCTATTTTTCGCTCCTGCACCTCGCTGACCAGACGGTTTAAAACCGGGCGGGCGCCGCTTGCGATCCCGCAGGTAGCCATGCCGACCACCACGCGGGTGCTGTCCGCGTCCTGAGCGCGAAAGCCAACCTGACCCTGCATCTTCTCCCGGATTGCTTTTAATTCTTCCAGTGATTTCATTTTTTCCTCCTAAAAATTAAGGTTTTCTAACGTTCAGAGCATCTCAATAGCTTTACATATTCCTTTGCAGATAAATCTGCACGGCCTATGTAACGCTATTGCTGCTGCTCTGAACGGTTGCCTCATTCTCTTCCAAAAATTGCTTTATAAACAGGGATACATCCGGCATATCAAACGGTATGCCACCCAGAATCTCACGCATTTCCCTGGTATCCAGCTCGAAAGACCGGTCATTCACTATCCTTCGGTATAAGAAATCAATCTGCGGATTCATGGTGATCAGGGAGTGGATCGTGGCATTCACATCGCCCAAAGGCATACAGTCAATATGGTCTGTGCAGAAAATAGCGGTCACCACGGTTCCTTTGCCCGGTTCGGACTGAATGTGAAACATTCCTCCGGTACTCTCCGCTTCCTGTTTTAAAAAAGGGATTCCCAGCCCTACGCTCCTCGTCTTCCTTGTGGTAAAGAACGGATCAATCACAGACGCCAGCGTATCCTCCGACATGCCCCGTCCGTTATCCTCAATCTCCGTCCTTAACAAATGCCCCTCCGTGGTCTCGTCTACTGTGATCTGGATCAGAGAAGCTTCGGCGACGATAGAATTCTGGGCTATATCCAGAATATTTAACGATATCTCGGGCAGCATCAGTCGTACTTCGCCAGAATACCGTCAATATCATCCGGCGTCAGCCTTCCGTAGACATCATCGTTGACCATCATGACCGGAGCCAGACCACAAGCACCGATGCAGCGACAGACATCCAGAGAAAACTTGCCATCCGGCGTACACTGACCGCCCTCGATGCCGAGCTTCTCCTGCAGCTTTGCGTAAATCTCGCCGGAGCCCTTGACATAACATGCTGTCCCAAGACAGACAGAAATACTATACTTTCCTTTCGGGTAAAGGTTGAACATGGAATAAAAAGTTGCAACCCCGTAGATTTTCTCCAACGGCACTTCCAGCTCGTCAGAGATCAGCTTCTGGACTTCATAAGGCAAGTATCCGTAGATATCCTGCGCCTTCTGCATGATCGGCATCAGGCACCCCTTTGTATCGCGGAGCTGTGCGATCGTCTCCAGAAGCTGCGCCTTTTGTTCTTTGGTCCCGTTGAACGGGACGCGGCTAGCGTTTTCCAAAACAATACCTCCTATACTTTATGGACCGAGTGCTGCCGGAATGGCAGTTACTATCTGCCTACCATGATATCATCTGACTGAATAAATATCAATAAAAAGCTGTTTGGTATTTGTTGAATTTGTATATTTCCTATGCTATACTGATTACAATTCGTTATATTTCAATAAAAAACAGCATCATTTTGGGAGGAACTATTCGTATGACCATCGGGAAAGTTGTGGAATTGCTGGACGCCGAGGTACTGACCGCGTCCGCCGATCTTGACAGAGAAATCGAAACCATCTGCGGCGCGGATATGATGAGCGATGTGCTCGCTTTTATCAAGAGAGATGCACTGCTGCTGACGGGGCTGACGAACCCTCAGGTGATCCGCACGGCAGAGATGATGGACATTGTCTGCATCGCTTTCATTCGCGGAAAGACGCCGACAGAAGAAATGATACAGATGGCGGAGGAATGCGGCATTTACATTCTGCGCTCCGATCTCCGCATGTATGATGCCTGCGGCAGACTCTATCAGGAAAGGGGATACTAAGATGAACAGCATCCATTACCGGTTCCAGGTAGACAGTACAGACTTTACCCGCGCAGGCGAGGCCAGCAGCAAATTAAAACAAAAGCTAAAACAGATGAACCTCCCGCCGGACATCATCCGCCGATGCGCCATCGCCATCTATGAGGGCGAGATCAATATGGTGATCCACGCCAACGGAGGTGTGATCGATGTCGATATTTTCCCGGACCAGATCATTATGGTGTTAAAAGACGTCGGGCCGGGCATTCCGGATATTGACCAGGCCATGCAGGAGGGATTTTCCACGGCAAATGACGAGGTAAATTCTCTCGGCTTCGGCGCCGGAATGGGACTTCCGAATATGAAGCGTTCATCAGACGATATTCAAATTGATACGGAACTAGGCGTCGGCACCACGGTAACCATGTGGATTCGATTTTAACCGGGGAACATTATGAATAAATTTTACCACTCAGTTTATTTACAAGAAGAACGATGCATCGGATGTTATTCCTGCCTGAAGCGATGCCCCACACAGGCCATCCGCATCCGGAACGGAAAATCATCCATCATACCGGAATTCTGCATCGACTGCGGCGAATGCACCAGACAATGCCCGCACCACGCAAAGCGCTGCAGACGCGACCAGTTTGAGGATATCCGCTCCGATTTTTCCTGGCTGATCGCCCTGCCGGCGCCTTCCCTTTACAGTCAGTTCAACCGGATGGAGGATGTGAATATCATTCTGACTGCCATTCTTCTCTCCGGCTTTGACGATGTTTTTGAAGTCAGTGCCGGAGCTGAGATTGTCTCGGCAGCCACGCGGGAATACATAACAGACCATCCGGAACAATGGCCGCTGATCAACACAGCCTGCCCCACGATTGAGCGCTTGATACGCGTGCGGTTTCCCAATCTGATTGACCATATGCTTCCGATTCTTCCGCCCATGGAAGTGGCCGCAAAGCTTGCACGGGAGCGTGCCATGGAAAAAACAGGTCTCCCCAGTGAAAAGATCGGCATTGTATTTATCTCCCCCTGTCCTTCTAAGGTCGCATTTACCCGCGCGCCTCTGGGACTGGCAAAGAGCAATGTGGACCGTGTCATCGGCATCAAGGACTACTATCCCCTCCTCCTTTCTCATATGAAAGAAGCAGAGAAAAATATCCTGCCGCTCGGCACTTCCGGCCGACTCGGAAAAGGCTGGGCTGTCAGTGGCGGTGAAGCTTACGGCATCCACTCCAACGAATACCTGGCGGCGGACGGCATCGAGAATGTTATCCATGTGCTGGAAGATCTGGAAGACGAAAAGTTTGAGACGGGACTCCATTTTGTGGAGCTGAATTCCTGCAGCGCCGGCTGTGTCGGAGGCGTCCTCAATGTAGAAAACGCTTATCTGGCGAGAACCAAAACAAAGCGTATGAGCCAGAACGAACCGGATACACGGCCGGGTTGCGATATCCTGGGACAACATACCCTGAAGTCTTTCAGCTGGTCGGAGCCGATCATCTATGAACCGGTATACCGTCTCGGGGAAAATATCTTTGAAAGCATGGAAAATATGGAAAAAGTGGATGCGATACTGGAAGCTCTGCCCGGCCTGGACTGCGGATGCTGCGGTTCGCCCACCTGCAGGGCGCTGGCCACGGATATTGTCACATCGAACCGGGATGCGTCGATCGGGGATTGCATTTTTCTGACAAGGGAAATGTCATAACGTAATTTACAGGATGATATTACTAAAAAAGGAGAACTCTAATGACTGTTAAAGAATTAATAGAAAACAACCAACTCGAAGTCATCCACTCCGGAGACGTGGATGCCGAGATTACCGTGCCCTACTGCTGCGACCTCTTAAGTGTCGCCATGGGGAATGCGCCGGAAGGCTGTGCCTGGTGTACCGTGATGGCGAATATGAACACGCTGGCGGTGGCCTCACTTGCGGATTGCGCCTGCATTATCCTCTGCTGCAGCGCCAACGCGGACGACAACATGAAGCTAAAGGCCGTATCACAGGACATCACCCTGCTCCGCACGGACAAGCCGATTTTTGACATGGCGCTTGCGGTTTACCGGCAGATCCATGCTTAAACTCTCGTATGACCTTCACATTCACTCCTGCCTTTCCCCCTGCGGGGACGACGATATGACTCCGGCAAACATCGTAGGCATGGCAAAAATCATCGGTCTGGATCTGATCGCGGTCACAGACCATTCTTCCTGCAAAAACTGCCCTGCATTTGCCGCGGCAGCGGAGGAATACGGCATGCACATCCTCTTTGGTATGGAACTTACTACCATGGAGGAAGTTCATGTGCTCTGCTATTTTCCGGTTCTTGCAGATGCCATGGCATTCGACAGTTATGTCTATACACAGCTTCCGGACATTCCGAATACACCGGCTTTTTTCGGCAATCAGATTATCTATGACACTTCCGACAGTATCTGCGGGACGGAGGATAAGCTTCTGATCTCCGCCACCATGATTCCGTTTGATTCCGTCTATGATCTGGTACGACAGTATCACGGTGTCATGGTTCCGGCTCACATCAACAAACCTACCACAAGCCTGCTGAAAAATCTGGGTTTTATTCCGCCCGACAGCCGCTTTTCCTGTGCGGAAGTAAAAAACCAGGCGGACTGGCCCGGTCTTCAGGAAAAGCATCCCTACCTGAAAAATTGCAGGATGATTAGCAGTTCTGACGCACACGATCTCAACTCGCTGCACGAGCCGCTGTATTTTCTGGAGGCGGAGGATGCTTCGCCGGAGGCGGTGTTAAGGAGTCTGGATCATAGATTTACTATCTAATGATTAAAACATGATACTTCATTTCTTCTCTGACTTTGCGTGCTTCTCTCCCAGATTTTCAATACTGCCATCCGGGTTTTTCACATCGATATTGTCCAGCTGCGCTTTTAAATTGCGCTTAAACGACGCGATGTACTCTGCGCGAAGCGCTTTCTGTTCTGCCTGTTCCGCTTCGTTGAGGCCCTCTGATTTTGATTTGTGATAGAGCTCGTTGATACGGGCGATTTTTTCGTCTGTCATATTTTCCTTTTATTCCTCTCGGTCATTCTTCACGGCCTGATCTGCCTCTCACTCGTGAAAGACAAGAATCAACCGCAAACGTAACGGTCATTTTCAAACGCTTCAATGCTTCTCCAGGAAACTCTGGATATCGAATTCCGTATTTTTCTGTGCCTTAAAGAGGGTTCCTCGGAAATCTCCCTCCATAATCTCATGGAGGATTCCCACATCCTGCCCGTTGACAATGAGCATGTCCGCACCGGAGGTCGTTGCAATCTTGGCTGCAGTCAGTTTGGTCGCCATGCCGCCGGTTCCCACATCGCTTCCCGTCGTCTCCTTAGCCATCCGGTCAATGTGGCCATCCACTTCCTCCACAACCTCGATCAGCTTTGCATCCGGATTTTCCCTCGGGTCATCCGTATAGAGGCCGTCGATATCCGAAAGCATGATCACCAGATCTGCATCTACCAGGGATGCCACCAACGCCGAAAGCGTGTCATTATCTCCAAACTGCATCTCGTAGGTGGATACGGTATCGTTCTCATTGATGACCGGGATTGTGCCCAGTGCAAGAAGGCGCACCAGCGTGTTATGTGCATTCTCCCGGGATATCGGCCGGAACATTGTATTTTTCGTCAGAAGTACCTGCGCCGTCGTCTGATTATACTCCGCGAATAATTTCTGGTAAGTCATCATCAGACGCGCCTGCCCCACCGCTGCGCAGGCCTGTTTTGTGGCATTGTCCCTCGGGCGCTCCGCGAGGCCCAGTGCCTTCCGTCCCACAGCGATAGCACCGGAGCTGACCAGGCAAACGTCAATACCGCGATTGCGGATATCGCAGAGTTCCCTCACCAGCTTTTCAATCTTGTTGTAGTTCATATCTCCCGTCTGGGGATGCTGGAGCGAGGAAGAACCGATCTTTACCACCACTCTCTTTTTATATTTAAAGTAATCATTTGTATGCATTTATTTTTATATTCCTTTCTACTACATTGCCCCGGCAAATTGATGGCAATTAGATGAACAACTTTCTCACATCATTAAACATCACGAAGATCATCAGCGCGAACAGACACATCAGCCCGATCAGATGCACCATACCTTCTTTATTCTCACTGATGCGTTTTCTCCTGACTGCCTCAATAAAGAGGAACACCAGCCGTCCGCCGTCCAGGGCGGGAAGCGGCAGCAGGTTCATAACCCCTAAATTTGCTGACAGAAGTATCCCGATATTCAGCATATTGAGGAAGACATAAAAGTACCCGTCTGCCAGACTCTCCTCATAGGTATCTCCAATGGTTTTTACAATGCCGACCGGTCCGGAGAGGTCATTCACCGTAACCTGGCCTGTGACCAGCATCTCCAGACTTCTGAAAGTATACTGAATCCAGTATTTCACATCGTATATTCCATATAAAACAGTTTTTGCCGGACCGAATCTCGTGTAGGACCCCTCAGCGTAAATGCCGTAGAGGTAGCGGCCGCTCTCCTCATCATAAGACGGCGTCAGCGTCGTCGAATATGCTTCCCCGTCCCGCAGATACGTCACCGTAACCGTCTCTCCCTCGTGAAACAGGGAATACATGCTGACTTCCTTATAAAAATGAATGTTTTTATTACCCAGTTTTATAATCTCGTCACCGGCCTGCAGCCCGGCTTCCTGCGCCGAATATCCATCCATGACATCTCCGACCACCGGCTTCATCACACCCAGGCTTGCAATGATGATCATAGAAAAAATCAGTGCCATGATAAAATTGAACACAGGACCGGCGGCAACTACGCTGATCCGCGCCCAGACTGATTTTTTCTGGAACGACCGCTCATCGTCGCTCTCACTGTCCTCCCCTTCCATCATGCAGGCGCCGCCAAAGGGAAGCAGCTTCAGAGAATATTTTGTCTCTCCCTTTGTAAATCCGATTAACGTCGGTCCAAAGCCGAGGCAGAATTCGTTCACGCGGATATTGTTGGCTTTGGCCAGGAGAAAATGCCCCAGCTCATGAAAGAGAATGATAACACTGAATAATACGATAGCTACGATATATCTTACAATCAAATTTTTACCTGTTTCCTTTCTCTCCCCTGCTTTCCTCAGTTATCCCAAACCAATCTTCCGGGTCCATGTAGGATCAATCCGGCAGTGTTGCCGCCGCATCACTCCGGCTACCCTTTTGTCGCCTTAATCATGATATGTCAATGTCTTTTGCCGTCATGCGATGAAACAGCTTTTGTAATCCTTTCATAAACAGCCTGCTCCGTATCCAGAATATCCTCCAGATCAGGGGTTTCTATAAAATCCGCATTCGCCATCGACTCACCGATCAGATCTGCGATCTCCAGGAAACGAATCTTCTGATCAAGGAACAGAGCGACCGCTTTTTCATTTGCGGCATTGAAGACAGTCGGCATATTTCCTCCTTTTTTCATTGCCTCAAGCGCCAGCTTCAGCCCCTGAAACGTCTCCATATCCGGCTGTTCGAATGTGAGCGTAGCAAGACGGTAAAAGTCCAGCCGCTCCTCATTCAGATATTTCCTCTCCGGATAAAAGAGCGCGTACTGAATCGGCAGACGCATATCCGGCGTGCCGAGCTGCGCGATCACCGCACCGTCCGCATACTGCACCATGGAGTGAATCACACTCTGCGGATGCACTACTACCTGGATCTGATCCAGATTCACGCCAAACAGCCACTTCGCCTCCATCACCTCGAGACCTTTGTTCACCATTGTCGCGGAATCTACGGTAACTTTTTTACCCATGGACCAGTTCGGATGATGGAGAGCATCATCCAGCGTCACCGTCTCCAGATCTTCTCGGGTTTTCCCGCGGAACGGGCCGCCTGAAGCGGTCAGTAAAATTTTGTCAATCGCGTTGCCGCAGGCTCTCTCCCCGTGCCAGGACTGAAAAATAGCAGAATGCTCACTGTCCACCGGCAGAATCCGGACGCCGTATTTCTCCGCCATGGGAATGATCAGATGACCTGCTGTTACAAGCGTCTCCTTGTTCGCCAGGGCAATATCCTTTCCTGCCCGAATCGCCGCCATGGTGGGACGGATTCCCATCATGCCGACCACTGCCGTCACCAGAATATCAGAATCGTCCTGTGCCGCTACAGCCAGGAGACCCTCCATACCGTATGCGATCTCTATATTCAAATCCGCAGTCATTACCCGCAGCTCTTTTGCCTTCTCCTCCGTCCCGACAGAAACCAGTGCCGGATGAAACTCCCGTATCTGCTTCTCCAGCAATGACACATTATTTCCCGCCGAGAGCGCACACACCCGGAAGTCATTTTTATGCTGGCGCACGACATCCAGCGTCTGTGTTCCGATGGACCCCGTAGATCCGAGGATTGCTATTGTCTTCATATTTTTCTCCTAAATCCGAACCATCGGTATCAGGTATAATGACAGGTAATAGATAATCGGCGCCGTAAATATCACACTGTCGAACCGATCCATTATTCCGCCATGTCCGGGAATCAGCTTCCCGTAATCCTTAATCTCATAATTTCGCTTGATCGCCGAGGCCGCCAGATCGCCGACCATGGAGATCAGCGCCCCCGCCGCGCAGATTCCCGCCATCATCATAATATACGGCACATCCGCGCCCATAGAACTTTTAAAAATAAATCCGTATATCAAAGTGAGCACGACAGCGCCGAACACTCCGCCGACCGCTCCCTCCACAGATTTTTTCGGGCTGAGCTTCGGCGACATTTTGCGCTTGCCGAAAAGCATGCCGAAACAATACGCGCAGGTATCGCAGCCCCAGGAGCACAGAAAAATGAGCCATACCAGATACACGCCGCCGGACAGTGACCGTGTGAGGTAAATACAGGACAACATCACCGTCACATAGAAGAACCCGAAAAACGTGCCGAAAATCTGCGCCGCGTGAAACCGGGGATAGCCAAAGACATAGATGCACATGCATACAATCAGGAATCCCATGATCAACGCCATGATGTCCGGCAGGAAATCAAATGCGAGATTCAGATAATAGAGCACCGCCGCAATGTAGCCGGCGATCCCGATACTCTTTTCCACTTTCAGTACGCGATAGAGTTCATACATGCCGATCAGAGAAATAATCCCAAGCACTGTCAGCAGCAGATACCCTCCGTGTATAATAAATATTAATGCCAGTATGACAAGCACCACACCGCTTGCCAGTCTTGTCTTAAACATGTGTCTTTCCTTTCCTGCAGATCCCGTCTTTATGGCTGCAGAATGATGCTCCGCTGTCTAATGCATTCCTCTTAACGTCCGATAAACATTCCGATGCCAATCCGCTTTTACTCCTGTTTCTTTTCTGCATCTTACACTCTGCCGTAACGTCTGTCACGCATCGTATAAGCCTCAATTGCTTTCAGAAGCTCCTCACGGCTAAAATCCGGCCAGGCAGTATCCGTAAAATAAAATTCGCTGTACGCGTGCTGCCACATAAGGTAATTGGACAGGCGCAGTTCCCCGCTGGTGCGGATCATCAGATCCGGATCCGGTATATCCGCCGTATCGAGATAAGAGCCAAAGTGCGCTTCATCAACATCTCCGGCAGAGATTTTTCCTTCTTTATAATCCTCCATCATCCGCTTCATCGCCCGCAGCATCTCATCCCGGCTGCCGTAGTTAATTGCAATCTGCAGATGAAATCCGGTGAAATCTGCGGTACCCTCTTCCATCTCGCGGATTTTTTCCTGCAGATCCGCCGAAAGCCCCGTACGATCTCCGATCACACGCACACACATATTGTTCTTTTTCGCTTCGTCATAACATATCTTCAGATATCTGCCGAACAGAGTCATCAGCGTCCTGACTTCCAGTTCCGGCCTGTTCCAGTTTTCCGTGGAAAAAGCGTAGATCGTCAGGTACTTAATCCCCAGATCAGACGATTCCCTGCAGATATCCATCACCACCTCGGCGCCTCTCTTGTGGCCAAACGTCCGCGGCATTCCACGCTTCTTTGCCCAGCGCCCGTTTCCGTCCATTATAATTGAGACATGTGTCGGAATCTTTAAATCTTCCGGATTCATTGTCGATCATCCTTCCTCATGTTTTGCCGGGTTCCAACATCACGAATGAAACAATAAAGTGTCTCTCTGCGACACTTTGCGCGCGAGCGGTTGCCCCGGTATCTGCGCGCAGGGAAAATCCACCCGCTGCTTTTTGGCGCAGGCCATCCGGCAGATGATGTAGCCTTTCCGGGAACAATGATTTCTGCCATAGCACAGTTTTTGCATGTATACGCAGGTAAATGCGTTTAAAGCAGAAAGCAATAGTCAACGCGAAGAAACGCAAAATCAATGTGTCTGCACAAAAAACAGAGAGTGGATTCTCCTCACAACAAAGTATTTTATACGGTCATGATCTCTTTCGTTTTCTCTTCCACCGCATCATCAATCATAACCACATACTTATCCGTCAGCTTCTGGATCTCCGTCTGCAGATCTTTAATGCCATCCTCAGAGATTCCCTCAGCCTTGCCCTGCTTTTTCATCGCGTCATTGCCGTCGCGTCGGATATTGCGGACAGCAACCTTTGCCGCCTCGCCTTTCTTCTTGACATCCTTTGACAGGCTCTTACGCCGCTCCTCCGTCAACTCCGGAAAGATCAGGCGGATTGCCTTACCGTCATTCGTAGGGTTCAGCCCGAGATCCGATACCAGGATTGCTTTCTCAATGGCTTTTACCATCGAAGCCTCCCAGGGCTGAATCTGGATCATCCGCGGCTCCGGAACCGACACATTCGCCACCTGCTGAATCGGCATCGGAGAACCGTAATAATCCACACGGATCTGATCCAACACATGCGGATTCGCGCGCCCGGCACGGATGGAGCCGAACTCTGTCAGCAGATTCTGATAGGATTTCTGCATCTTATCGTCATAGGGTTTGATTTTTTCATTCATCATGTAAACCTCCGTTAAATTATATTCTGTCTGTTCCTTATATTTTTGTTAAGGCAGCAAAAGTTCCTGACCTATTCTATGTATCTCACTCCGCATCACATCCTGTCTCAGACCGTCACCACAGTTCCGTTAAACTCCCCGGTCAGCGCCTTTACGATGCTGTTTTCCTCATTCAGGGCAAACACATACATCGGCATATGGTTCTCCATGCAGAGAATCGATGCAGCCAGGTCGACGACCTCGAGCTTTTTGTCAATGACATCTCGAATGGAAATCTCATCGTAGCGCACCGCATTCGGATTCTGCTTTGGGTCACTGTCGTAGACGCCGTCGATGGACTTGGCCAGAAGAATGCCGTCCGCCTCGATCTCAATCGCCCGCAGCACCGTCGCAGTGTCCGTGGAAAAATAAGGATGTCCGGTGCCGCCTGCAAAGAAGACCACCATATTTCTCGCGAAATACTTATTCGCCCGGTCTTTGGAAAACAGCTTGGTAAAAGAACCGCATTCAAAGGGGGTCAGTACATTGGTCCTCATACCCACCGACCGGAAAATCTCCGACACATAAATGCAATTCATGATCGTCGCCAGCATGCCAATCTGATCCGCCTTCGTCCGGTCAATACTGTCGCTGGTGCGCCCGCGCCAGAAATTACCGCCGCCGATCACAATACCAACCTCAACACCCTGGTCGACAAGCTGTTTGACCTGGTTGGCAACCATAAAAACCGTCTCATCGTCAAACCCTGTCTTTTTTTCGCCTGCCAGGGCTTCTCCGCTTAATTTTAATAACACTCGCTTCATAAGGAAATCCTCCTCAGATTCCGCATCCGCATCACAACCGGACGCATCCTTTTGCCATTCTGTGCAAAATCGTTTCTAAATCATCTGTGA
>Ga0192240_10195_pt1 | contig 29325 bp, 26 predicted proteins | sample Koala_Koa27_H3_FD_131237 | JGI IMG/M metagenome (GOLD analysis project Ga0192240, IMG submission 131237) | Enriched cells from koala feces incubated with labeled cellulose particles, San Francisco Zoo, California, United States - Koala_Koa2-7_H3 ...
CTTATACAATGAATTACGATAATAGCCGCGTAAGAAGACAAAACCGCTTATTACCGGAAACAGAAGCTCTTCATTTGCTTGCTACCGGCGAATATGGAGTGCTATCGCTTGTTACCCCGGAAAATGAAGGCTACGGTATTCCGCTTAATTACGTGTGGGATGGTAAAGATACCGTTTACTTTCATTGTGCCACGGAAGGAAAGAAAATAGATATTCTTCAGAAGAATCCAAATGTATCTTTTTGTATTGTAGGCGGTACTGAGGTTATTTCAAATAAATTCACTACCAATTATCAAAGCATTATTTTATTTGGAACCATTTCCTTCCCTATAAATCCGGAGGAAAAAATGCAGGCTTTGGAGTTAATTTTAAAGAAATATGCTCTTCCTCATTTAGAGGCAGGAAAACAATATACAAAGAATGCTTTAAACAATACGCAGGTTTTAAAAATGAGCATCACGGAATTTTCCGGTAAATGTAACGATAAAAAACAGGGATAAGCCAAACCTCCTTTCGCTTATCCCCTGTTTTACTACAAAATTTTTAATTAAAACACACGCCTTTATTTCAATAAATCAAAAGAGATATATATAGGATAACCAATCTCTGATGTTATTCCATCTAACAGAACTGAAGAAATTTCCAGAACAAGATACAATCTACTCTCCCCATTTTCTACATATTCTATGTATTGAACATCTTCTTCGGTTTTAAAACGAAATGTCAACTCATGCTTTTCTTCCTTATCATCTTTAAAATTAACGATTAAGGGTTCTGCTGTGAGCTTTAATTTATTATCTTCTCTCTCTTCGTAGGCTACTTTATATCCAACTTCTTTTGGAAAATTTAAAACTACGTCGGGATAATTAACCGGATAGTTCCTTATATATATAATATCACCTATTGGAAAATTATCAAAAAATATTCCCTCACTATTCACCTTAACTTTCACATCACTTATGGCAACCAAAGCATCGTTTTCCTCTTTATAAAGTTCAAAATAAGTAGCTGATTTTCCCTCATAAGTTCCGTGATAGTCAGCTTTAATTTCAGGCTCTTCTTCATTATCACATGCACCTAAAAAGCATAATAACAACAAGAATGGAATCACATACAAAATATTACTTACACAAAATTTTCTTTTCATATACCATACTCTAAATTTAATAATCTGATATTTTATGGGAAGTAAAGTTTAATCTTTTACATAAGATAAATGCTATACTTGCTCTACTTTAATAAATACTACTTGTAAGAATAGTTATCTTATCCACTCTTCTTATTTTAAGAAAGTATACTCCTATATTCACTGCTTAAACGATTAGTGCCATAAATAAAAAGTAAAGTTAGCAAGTTAGGAAAAGTATCTACCCTCCTATATCTTTACCTTTGTAGAGTGAAAAAACAATAGATATGCAACAAAGACCAACAACTAAAGAAGAGTACTTGAAACGGGTTAATATTGTTATTGAATACATTTCCAACCATGTAGGAGAGAACATAGATTTACAAACATTAGCCGATATATCGGGATTCTCCCCTTATCATTTTCACCGCATTATGAGAGCGTTTCTAAAAGAACCCATCGGAACGTTTATGGTGCGGCTGCGCATAGAAACTGCAGCCCGGTTATTGCGTCAGACAAGCCTGCCTATAAGTGATATCGCCTATCAGGTAGGTTATGATATGCCCTCTTCGTTATCGAAAATCTTTAAGCGGCTCTATGGAATTTCACCTAATGAATATCGTACAAACAAAAACTTTACAATTATGAAACCCGAAGTGATTAATACGAACTTAAATGTTCAGGCAGAAGTAAAAAAAGAAGAAGCAAAACAGGTTATCTACATCCGCCTTTTCGGAGGTTATGATACCCTGGCTTATGAAAAAACCTGGGATACTTTATGGAAATATATCCAACAAAACAATCTTTTTTCTTCCGATATAGAACACATAGGAGTGTATCACGATGACCCTAAAGTGACTGAACCCGATAAACTTCGCACAGATATTTGTCTTTCTGTGCAACAACCCGCAACTCCTAAAGGGGAGATTGGAGTAAAACAATTAAGAGGGGGAAAATATGTGGTATTTACCTATAGGGGTTCTTACGAGTTTCTGCATGCCGTTTACGACACCATTTATGGCAAGTGGATTCCTGAGAACAACTATCAGATTGCAGATGCCCCTTGTTATGAAAAATATTTAACCAATCCGGCAGTAACCCCGCCGGAAGAGAACGTTACTGCAATATATGTTCCGATTGAGTAATTTCCTTTTTTAGCCGATAATGAAATTTGTGATTCAGGAATACAAATTCTACAATATTAAACCGGATAAATTGGGCTAATAAATTCTCTGCTGCCCGACGAGAGATTTTAGCCTTCCTGCAATACTTATTCAAGGAAAAAAACTCTTCTTCTCCAAGAAGGTTCAATAAAAATTTCTCCCGTTCGGTATACTTCAACAAAGTTCCGGCGGGAGAATCTTTTTGTTTCCAGACTTTTAAATGAATAGGAGTAGCCAGAATATTTTCATCATGAATGCGGATATAGGCCCATAATTTTCCTGCATGGTCTTTAGCGTAGACTGGTTTTTGATCTTTATTGGGTTCTACCTCTACCATTAGAACCGTCTTTCCTTCTACGATAAAGTTTTGTATCCGCAATGCAACCAACGGAACACAGTAGAGCTGAGCTGCCGCTTCAATCATGTAAACTTCCTCTTCGGAACGCACTCCTGTAACCTTACCATTATCTTTTACTCCTATTAATAACCTTCCACCCTCGGTATTTGCAAAAGCCGACAACGTCCTGGCAATTTTACTGATATCTGAAATTTCATATTTAAAATCCTGAGTAAGATGCTCACCTTGCGCAATTAATTTATAGATATAATCTTTATCATCCTGAACTTTCATACATACAAAGCTATGAAAATCTCTAATGCTGATAAAATAATATGGCTTTACTACACAAATTTTATTTCTTTTTATTAAGTTAGCCCATCCAAACAAAAGATTTATAACATTTTATGAAAATAACACACATTGCTTTATGGACAGAGAAATTAGAAGAGTTGAGAACATTCTATCTCACTTATTTTAAAGGAAAAAGTAATGAGAAATACACCAATTCCAAAAAGGGATTTGAATCCTATTTTATATCTTTTCAAGGAGAAACCTCATTGGAAATTATGCGTAGCGTACATGTAACAACTTTGCCTTTTCCTAATCCCCATATCGGATTATGTCATTTTGCTTTTTCGCTGGCAAACCGGGAAGAAGTGGATTCCTTAACAGAGCGTTTACGTAGTGATGGCTATACGGTATTGAGTGAACCCCGCATAACCGGAGACGGGTTTTATGAAAGTGTAATTTTAGATCCTGACTCCAATCAAGTGGAACTTGTAACAAAATAAATCAATGAAAACAAAAGAATTAATCAACTCCATTAATAGAATCCGTTCCCTGGCCCAAAACGGTATGTTTTACGCTACGAATGAATACGATGCAGAAAGATATCAGGAGTTACTAACTATAAGCAATCACCTTACCGCGATATTAGGAGACTATGAGCCGGAAGAAATTTCCGCCTGTTTTCCTCTGGAAGAAGATTATGTAACCCCGAAAGTGGATATCCGTGCCGTCGTATTCAACGAAAACGATGAAATTCTGCTGGTAAGGGAAAAAGCAGACGGATGCTGGTCTTTACCCGGAGGATGGTCAGATGTGGGTTATTCACCAAAAGAGATTGCAGTAAAAGAAGTAAAAGAAGAAACCGGCCTGGATGTACAGGCTGTAAAACTTTTGGCTGTAATGGATAAAAAATGTCACAACCACCCACCTGCCCTTCACTATGCTTATAAACTCTTTATTTTATGTAAACTGCAGGGAGGAACTTTTAGCGAGGCATTTGATATATTGGATAAAGGTTTTTTCAAACAAGATAACTTACCCCCGTTATCGTTAGAAAGAGTTCTGGAAGAACAAATTAACTTAATGTTCGAATACAAAATAAACCCGGCCAAAGAAGTATGGCTTGATTGACGGGTTTCGCTAAAAAATAACTAAAGTCAAATTAACTTCTGCTATTTTATCCACAAAAAAACACCTCTTCCGGGAATAACCTTAGAAGAGGTGAAAATAAAAAAACTATACCTCAGAGTTTGACTAATCAGTTTTGCAGCACTACTTTCTCCCTGTTTTTTCTACTTTTACTTTTTTTCCAACGTTTCCTGATGTAAATATAATACCCTGTAATGGGTAAAATAAAACCAATCAGGCAAGCAATGAAATAAAGAATGCGTGTAACTATGCCACCCCACGAACCCACATGCACAGAATAAATCCATCCTCTTATTTTAGCAGATTTATCCTGGTCTTTATAATATTGAACTTCTGTTATTTCACCCGAACGCGGGTTGAATGTGTAACGGTCGGAAGCTCTTGTATTTCCGGTTCTGTTAATAGACACGGTAGCTGTCCCATTTTGTATGGAAACAGTTTTATAAGTTGGATTTGCCGCAATTAAAGTTTTTGCCACCTCATCCCATTTTGCATAATTTACTTCGCCACCTCTACCTCCACGACGTTGGTTTTCGCCACTTCTTTCTTGTTGACTTCTTCCACTTTCACTTTGTCCGGCATTATCACCGCGATTTCCCCGTTCTCCCCTCTCTGGGTATGCAGCACTTGAGTTCTCGCTGTTTCTATTTCCTCTTTCACTTCCGCCCCTTCTTTCTGATTGGGAATTAGTTTCCCTGTTCTCTCCTTCCCTCCTGTTTTCAGCGTGTCTTCTTTCTTCTTCCCGATTTCCAGTTGTTTCATTTTGGGCTACTTGTGATTGCTGCTGAGCTGCAGGAGCAGGCCCATGTCCACCTCCTTGTGTAACCTCTACTCCAAAAACTTTATAAAATCCGGTTCGATACCAATTAAAAGACCAGGTTAAACCGGTTAACGACATAACCAATAAAAATAGCAGGGCATATATTCCTCCGGCCAGATGCGTATCATACCATAAACGGAAAGAACCGGACCCCCTTTTAATGCTTAACTTTCTTTTTAACCCTTTCACTGTTTTAGGAATCCAAATAATAAGTCCGCTGATTAAGATAAACACAAACATAAGGGTAGAAGTACCTGTAATCATTTTACCCCATGAAATGCCTTCCCGGCTATTCTGAATAAGGAACCAACGATGCAGCCTTCTTACAAAAGAAAAGAAATTGCCCTTCTCATAAGGAGTTACCTTACCTTTAATTTCCCCTGTGTAAGGGTCTACCAGCAAAGAAGTACGTCCTTGCCCGGTCATGCCCATTCTATAGTTATCTTTGGAACCAGCCGGAATCTGCACACTTGAAATAGCTATCGAATCGGGCAACTGTTTTTTCACCAAAGGCATTAGCTCCTCTATAGTGAGCGGTGTTTCACGTGCCATACTTGCTTTATACAAAGAAGGGTTACATAACTCCTTTATTTCTACTTCAAAAACCAATAAAGCTCCGGTTAGACACAATATGGAAATAATAATTCCAAAAGGTATAGAGATCCAAAGATGTATTTTCGCGAAGAATTTTTTCATTTTTCAAATAATTGTTTAATCCCGTCATATATGCCCGGAATAACTACCGTTCCGTGATTCTCTTCCGGGAAAGATTTACTGTAATAATTTAAGTTCCTTGCTTGTGGCAATATTTCTTCCAGCAAATAATTAATCGTAGCCTGATGAATATCAATTCTATCGGTACGCTTTTTAGTTGCCACTCCTACATATAAGCTTTTTCCGGTAAAGTCTTTTCCTTGTACCCAGGTTAGAGCTTCTTTTGACAATTTACCTGCATCCCACCACAAACTCGGGTCAAGAACCAGATACTTATCAAATAATCCGGTATGTTTCAGGAACATATTCAGCGTGAAAAGCCCGCCATACGAGTGACCGATTAATAAATTCTGTCCGTTTGTCCGATAGTGGTTCCCTATAGTGTTACGCAATTCTCCGGTCAGGAATTCAGTAAACTTGTCAGCACCACCACCTTTCAACGTTTCACCGGGAGTTACTTTTCCATCCCGCCCGGCAGCCGAAGCTGTAGGAGTCAGGTCGCGTGTACGGTCTGTATTCAGTATTCCAACAATTATACACGACGGCATCATTTCTCCTCTACCCGAGCCTGCTGTTATACTGATACCCACCAACGAATGGAAATAAGCATTTCCATCCAGTAAATAAATAACCGGATAGGCCTGTGTTGTATCTTGTTGGTAATCATCAGGCACATGCACCCAATACTGCCGTTCTTCCTGCAAAACACTTGAGAACAGATTATGTTTTTTACCGATACAGATTTCCTCCTGGCTCCGCATGGTTAGCGGAAACAGGAGGAAAAATATAAAAATAGGGATTTTCGTCATTTCTCAGTATCCGGAAAAACTTTCTGATTTCCAGGATTACTCCTGATAGCTTAATTTACCAATAGCACTAATCTGAGTAGCTGCTACAGTGAGACCTTTGGATGCTTCTGCGGTTGCCAAATCAATTTTGTATACCGAAGGTTGTCCCTCAGTAGTAGTTACTGCGATATAGCCAACTCCATTTTCACTATAAGGAGCATTTCCAAATCCGGAAAGAATATCAGCCGAAGGCAGGCCTGTTACAGGAGTAAGTTTTTTATCTTCAGCCTTAAATATAGCCAGGCTACTGGCAGTTTTACTGGAAGAAGATGTTAAAGGCTCATTATACATTAACAACAGGAAATAATCTTCACTAAGATGCCAGCAACGCAAAAAAGATGTTCCTCCTGTAGCGGCTTCTATGCTAAAATAATAATCATCAAACTCTGTTGCACCCGATGGAATACGTACTACACCGGCATCTAATGTGGTGCGTTGTACTTCTTCGGTCATTGCTTTTGAATAACTGGGCGAAAATACGTAGATATCGCCATTATCTGCTGCCCAGATAGTTTGGTAATATTGGGAAGCATTCCGTCCGCAGGCATAGCTGATTTTATCTGTTTTAATCAGTTTGGGATTTTTAAGGGTTTCATTGTCATAAATAGCTATCCAGGCTTCATCCGGATATTGAGTCCATTGCAATTCACCTTCTTTATAAGCACTACTGTTGGTACCTCCTGATTCTGTTTTCACCAGTTCGGGATATTTTACATATTCTCCATCATTGGCTTTAACCCCGTATTGGCTAAGTCCCATAGGAATAGGAGCAGAGAAAATCCTGCCGTCTCTTTCAAGGAAACCGGCCAATGTAACATATTCACCATTACCCAGGTAGTTTTCGCTGCGAATCACTTCATCGTTTGTAGTAAAGGTTTCTTTCTTTACATCCAGGTAAGAGAATTGGAAACCTTTAGGCAAATATCCATACTCATCTGCATAATCTGTTGCCAAATCTCCCGTAGAAGAGGTAATAATATAATCTTTGTAAGTACCATAAGAAGTAAAGCGTTTGATTTCGTATGTAAAGTCACGCTCTTCTACTTTGCCCTGGTCATTAAGGATATAAGAAGAAGATAAACCTGCATTTCCCTGGTTATATACCAACCGGTACAGGTATTCATCTTTGTAATAAACCCAGAAAGTTCCGCTTTCTGTGGTAAGGCCATTGGCACTGATGGTAACTGTTCCTTCATCCAGACTTTCGGAAGTAACCAGATAATTTGCTTCCGATCCGGCTGCGGCAATAACATACGCTTCTTTCGTGTCACCATCGGGAACATATCCCCCACCACCTCCATTATCATCGTCTTCGCAGGAGGTAAACAAAAATCCAGCCAATACACAGGCAGCAAATCCTTTTAATAAGTAATTTTTCATATTGTTTAATTATTTAATTATGATATTATTTGTTATAAATAGTAATAAGTTTTTTATCTTTTAATTACCGAAATAGACTCTCACCTTACCATAAAATGCCCTCCCTGCTTTTTGCAAACTGAAATTATCATACAATTTTTCATTTGTAAAGTTGCGGCATTCGAATGAGAGGTTATAACGTCCGTTGCGTATTCCGTAAGATAAAGTAAGGTCGTGCGAAAATTGCGTAGGCACCACAAATTCAGATTCACTACCCAGGGCTTCCGAATAGCGTGGAAAGCTATGCATGTAAAAATTATTGTAAGTAAGCGATAATATATTTCCTTTCTGGCCCAGGTTACGCCAATAGAAGGTTACATCGGCATTGGAAAAACGGTAAGGAATATTAGGCATGCGCGCTCCATAAGTAAGGCTTTCCTGAGAAGTATCACTGCCCACTGTTTTTACATTGTCACGCACATCCATTTGCGTAAAGGTTCCTCCGGCACTTAGCCAGTTAGCAAAACCATAACGGGCAGAAATATTATAACCTTTTGTAAGCACACGGCCATGATTTTCGTAGGTAGCTCCGGACTTACCTCCACTCAGGTCTACCAGTTTGCGTTGAATATAATCTTTTGTACTACGGTAAACCAGTCCACCTTCCACATAAATAGCGTGTTTTCCGAATACTTCATTATAACTCAGGTTAAAATTGAGGTTGTTGCTGTTTTCGGGTTTAATTCCCAAATCTCCGGTTTCCAGGTCTTCGTCACCAAACATTTCATCGTTAGTAGGTAAACGGTAGGCTTTTTCATAAGAGAGTTTGGCTTGCAGGCTGGTCAGCACAAAATAAGTTCCTGCTGCCCCATATCCCATTGCATTGACGGAATTGGTAGTGCGGGTAAAGTCATCTTGTGTAGATGTGGTAGCAATAGGGCCTGCTATAAACTGGTCATAGTATTTACCAAACACTGATACGTTCCAACGCTCTACAGGCATTAAACGATAAGAAAGACCGGTGATATTCTTACGTGTTTCTTTCGGAACGGCATCACCCGATGTATTGGCATTCAATAAGGTGCGGTTAGAACGTTCGAATGTATTAATTACATGATTCAGGGTAAAAGTATGGGCATTCCCTACATGATAATTGGCTGTAAATGTTCCATTCCAGTTTTTATTATCCGAACGAGTATGTTGATAAGATTGCTCACCGGGCGACTTAAGCTCCCGCTTTTCACCTCTCCAGTTATATTCATAGGTAGCCGTATCTACATTCTCTGTTATATCTTTATTATAATTGGCAGTCAAAGTTACATCCAGCCCTTTTGTAAAAAGGTCCCGTTTTCTATACTCCAGGGAGGGCATAAAAGAATGGCCTGTGCGATACTTTCCTCCAAATACCACTTCCTGGCGCACACCGGTTTGTATGTCTTTATGCATATTGGAGTAGGTAAATCCAAGCATTAAACGGTCTGCCCACTTTTTATTCACAATACCCACTTTACCAATGATTGCCTCATTGTGATAAGTATCGTGAAAACGCTTCACATGTTCTATCTGTTTTTTATTAATAGCCCCTGTTTCAAAATCTTTTACCGGAGTATCCACATAGTAGTTATTGTCCGAATAATTCTGGAAAGCATTGATTTCGTAGGTAAACCCATTGGTGAGTGTCTGACCGAAGTTTACATACGATTTATGTGTATTGAATGAACCGTAGGAATAAGAAGCATCCAGAAACCATCTGTTCAGGTTTTTTTTAGTAATAATATTAATTACTCCTCCAATGGCGTCGGTACCAAAGCCCACAGGTACTACTCCTTTATATACCTCAATACGCTCTGCATAATTAATAGGTATATTATTGAGCCCGAAAGAACTTCCTACACCCTCCTGAGGCACACCGTCCACAAAGACTTTAATATGTTTACCGCTAAAGCCATCCATCATTAGTTGCATATCCGAGCCTACCCCGCCTGTTTCCTTGATTTTAATTCCGGATATCCGGTCTAAGGCATGCGCCAGGTCGAGCGTACTGTTATGAAGTTCTTTAGCATCTAATGCCACCACATTATAGGCTGTCTGATTCACTTTTTGCACAGCCGATTGTCCCACCACAACCACTTCATCCAGTCTTAACTGGTCTGGTTTCAGCTGAATGTCTATCTCTTTACGCTCTCCGGGTTTAAACTCTATTGCCTGCTCATAGGTTTCATATCCCATCATCTGAGCCACCAGTATATATTTACCATGAGGAGCATTAAACCTGTAATTTCCTTCTAAATCGGTATAAGTTCCGTAGGTAGTATTCTTAAAATATACAGATACAAATTCTAAAGGTTCCTTATCTGTCCCGGTTACTTGTCCACGTATAAAAGCCCGTTTGGATTGCTGATCGTTTGCCTGTAGTTGTGTCGGAAAAGAAATAATAAAAATAAGAATAAAGAAAAATATGTTTTTAATCATTTTTATAAGATACAATAGGGAATTGAACGCTTTCACGTAATAAAATTTTCACGTTGCAAAGTTCTTTTAATTTTAAGAATCCCACAATCAGTCAATGTAGGTATTTTCTCTATATCTTTTAACATTTCACTACTCACTAATAGGTATTCTTATCCCATATACCTGATATAATTAATTTTTATATTTTACTGATTATCAATTTATTAAATTTACGACCATGCTAACAATACTTATTAATAGGAAGATAGTAATCATATTTACTAGTAGGAAGGTTTTCCCAAAGGCCGTCTCCCTATAAATAGGTATTATTAATTCCGTACATCTTCACCTGCTTGTTTGTAGTAGTTACATCTATTATATTTGTAATCTAAAATAACTTGCTATGAAAAAAATACCCGTTGAATTACCTGATGAACACGTGGGTTATTTACTAACACAAACTTACCTGTTAAAACAACGTCACCTTAATACAGCACTCAAACAAATAGGTATTACTTACACGCAGTTTGTTATACTGGCCACTACGCTTGAACTGGCAGATGAAAAGGGCACAATAACCCAGCAAACCATTGCTTCGGAGAGACAACTAGATAAAGTAATGGTATCCAATGTAGTAAAAACATTGGTGGAAAAGCGATTGATTAAACGTTTCCGCCATCCCACAGATCACCGGGCATTGGCAATAAAACTAACTTCCAAAGGAGTAGAAATTGCTATACAAGCCAAAGGAATTGTGAAACAGTCAGACCTTGTTTTTTTCTCGTGCATAGAAAGTGAAGAACTTTACAGGGTATTAAAAAAATTAATGGCCAACAATAGTAAAGAATAAATTATAACTAAAGCCAACACCTCATAGTTATAAGATTGAGATGAATAGTAGCCAATCTTTATTTTTTAGCAAAACCGGATAAAACTTATCTATTTTTAAAAGCGTAATTTTACACCTGTTAATTTATAAAACATAAAAATGATGGAACAAAAAGTATGTCAAAGTTGTGGGATGCCCTTGCAAACCACAGAAGAAATGGGAACCAACCGGGATGGAAGCAAAAATCAGGAGTATTGCACGTATTGTTACCAGCAAGGAGCTTTTACCAAAGATTGCACAATGGATGAAATGATAGAAACCTGCTGTAATTACCTGGATGAATTTAATAAAGATTCTGCTAAAAAATTCTCCAAAGAAGAGGCCATTGCAGCAATGAAACAATTCTTTCCTACCCTGAAAAGGTGGAAAAATTAGTGCAGGCAAGTAGGTTATAGTGCCAATTCTAAACAGGTTACTTATAAGTATAATCCATAAAAAAGTAATCCGGCATGCTGCGGACAGATAACTTTAGCATATAAAAGTTATCCATACTACGCCGGATGTAGAACTTTGGCTAAAAAAAGTGTTCCATACTGTGCCGGATAACTAAATTGGTTTCAGAAAAGTAATCTGTACTGCGCCGGATGACTAAAACGGAATAAAAAAAGTATTCCATACCAGGCCGGACGACTAAAATGAACTAAAAAAAGCTTTCCATACTGCGCCGGATGAGTAAATTAGCCTGAAAAACTCCGTCCGGCGTAGTATGGATCAGTTTCGGAAAAACATTTTATCTTTAAGAAAAAAATAAAGCCCTATAACAAAAGATTTTCGTTATAAGGCTTTATTTCCGATGATACTTATTACCTTTTATTTTTTCTCCGCCCACTCTTTAATGGTGGAACTTTCCACATCTACCCCAAATTCCTTTGCTTTTTTAAGAATATTACGTGCCAATTCGGGTTTTTCTTTCTCAGAAGCATGTCTGAAATAAGCCTCTGCCGCATGTACATGTGTAGCATCCGTCATAGGATAAGCACGCTCTTTCGGAAGACCAAAATCCGAATCTTTTAACTCTTTTCTATCCTCCGTTGACAATTTATCGGATGAATGATGTTTTTTCTTTTCCATATGAATCTATTATTTATGTTGAAAACTTTCTTCTAGTAAAACAACAGTTCCGTGAAAAAGATTCCCTCATACACCCGCCTGTTAGCAGCTATTATATTTATTTATAAATCAATAAATTAAAAATATTTTCTGTTTGTTATCTACTATGCAGGCTGATGCGTCCTTTTTTTACGCCCCTGGCCGTAGCTTCCACTATAATTTCTCCGGCGTCGCCGGTAGTTTGTATAATTCCGGTCAACATGCCGTTAAATAAAGTCATCTGGGGTTCATGAAATAATTCCAGAGAAACAGGATTGCCATTGGCACCGGCACGATACCAACCCGCTCCTTTTACGTGAAAACGCACCTGCCGGTCTGCATCTGTACAAAGATTCCCATACTTGTCTGTAATTCTTACTGTTATAAAAGCTAAATCTTTACCGTCGGCCGTCAATAACGAACGGTCGGCCGTCAGCTCCAACGCATAAGGTTCACCCGCCGTATGGATCTCTTTCCCGGCAACCGCTTGTCCCTGTTCGTCATAAGCCACTACCCGCAACGTTCCGGGCTCATAAAGCGTATCCATCCACATCAAGCGATAACGCTTCTGTCGCTTTAACTCCTGCAAAGAATCTTCATCGTTGCTATTCTCCCATGTAACCGATAAATCTTTCTTTTGTACACCCTGGCTTTTGCCATTGATAAAAAGTTCGGCAGCAGGATAATTGGTGTAAACAAACACCGGCGTCACCTCTCCTTCCCTTCCTTTCCAGTTCCAATGCGGAAGAATATGCAAGGTCTCTTCCTCCTTATTCCAATGGCTGCGATACAGATAATACCTATCTTTAGGTATTCCCGCCAAATCTACAATACCAAACAAAGAACTATGACTGGGCCAGTCCGTATAATAAGGCGTAGGTTCGCCCAGGTAATCAAAGCCCGTCCACACAAACTCACCCATACAATAAGGTAAATCCTCGTGTTGCACAAAGTCATCTTCCGGCAGGTTTGACCAATCACAATACTCCAAATCATACGAAGAAGATTGATGATCTTCATACTTTTGCATCGCCTTCCGTTCTACCGGAAACTTATAGACTCCCCTTGAACTCACCGTGGAAGCCGTTTCACATCCTAAAATTAACTCTTGCGGTAATCTGGAATAGTTTTCCTGATACATGAACGTGCGATAGTTAAAACCGGGAACATCCAGCACCGCGGCAAAATTATTGGTAATAACAGATTTGGGCTTATCCATGCCCACAGTAACAGGACGCGTAGGGTCTTCCCGGTGACAAATATCCTGTAGGAAGCGGGCTACTTTACTCCCTCCTTTCGCGCCTTGTTCGGGCACTTCATTACCTATACACCACAACACAACACTGGGATTGTTGCGGAACTGGTGAATCACATTTACCAAATCTTTCTCTGCCCATTCATCAAAATATAAATGATAGCCATTTTTGCATTTCGCCATTCGCCACTCATCAAAAGTCTCTACCATAAGCATAAAACCCATTTCGTCACACAAGGACACCAGTTCGGGAGCAGGCATATTATGGGAAGTACGTATCGCATTACACCCCATATCTTTCAGAATAAGCAACTGCCTGCGCAAAGCTGCCTTATTTACAGCAGCTCCCAAAGGCCCTGAGTCATGGTGCAGGCAAACTCCCTTAAAATGGGTTTTACAGCCATTTAAATAAAAACCTTCATTGGGAATAAACTCAATAGACCGTACTCCGAAATGAGTTACATATTCGTCTTTTAACTCTTCCTTTTCATATAAAGAAAACAAAGCCTTATACAAATAAGGGTTATCGGGGTGCCAAAGTTGAGGATTTTCAAGAAACAGTTCCTGCTGAAACTGATTCCCATCATAATCGGCTAACTCCCTCTTTGTACTTACCAAAACATTTCCCTCCTTATCTGATATAGAAATCTTCATAGAATAATCGCCCGCATCAGAAAGCGCAGGCCGAACCACATTGGCAACCAGGTTCACCTTAGCAAACTCTTTTGTAACTTTAGGCGTAGTTACATACGTGCCCCATACCGGAATATGCACTTTATGGGTCACTACCACATGCACATTGCGATATAAACCCGCTCCGGGATACCAGCGGGAAGATTCCGGCAGATTAGTGAGCTGCACCGCCAAGACATTTCCCTGTTGCCGAACTAAAGAGGTAATATCAAAATGAAATGAATTATAGCCGTATGCCCAATGCCCTACCTTCTCACCATTCAAGTAAACAACCGGATTGCTCATGGCGCCGTCAAACACCAGCGATACATTTGTATGCTGATCAAAACCGGGTACATCAAATTTAACCCGATACCACCCGGTTCCTACAAAAGGCAATCCTCCGGTTCGTCCGGCATGGTTCATAACCTCTTGTTGCCCATCTTCTGCAATCGCAACAGTTTGCTGGTCGTTGGTTGCACTGAAAGGGCCATAAATTGCCCAGTCATGCGGAACGGTTACCGATTGCCAGTTATCATCATTACAGTCTACACTACTAAATTCCGGCTGGTTGGAACGGGTAAACTTCCATCCCTGCTCCAAAAGGAATTCCCTGCGTATTTGTGAATAAGAAGTAAAAACATGGATAAATAAGAAAAGGAACAACAAAAAACCATATTTCTTCATCAGTTGTTATGTTTTTATAGTATTGGGAAAAGTAAAGTACAAAAATAAAGATAGTTAACTAATTGCAAATAAAAACCAGCATCTAATTTGCGATTTTGCCGTTACCTTACTTTTTCCTACTTTTATGTTTTTATTTTTAGCTAAATTTGCACCCACATTAACAATAACGATATGGATACAACCCGCTTTAGCATAGAAGAGAACCTGGTGAAAGTCATTAAAACCGTATATGACCCAGAGATTCCTGTCAACATATATGATTTAGGATTAATTTATAAAATAGATGTGGAAGATGATGGCTCAGTCAGCATTGACATGACCCTTACCGCACCGAATTGCCCGGCAGCAGACTTTATTATGGAAGACGTACGCCAGAAAGCAGAATCTGTGGAAGGTGTGAAATCAGTTACTGTCAACCTGGTTTTCGAACCCGAATGGAACAAAGATATGATGAGTGAAGAAGCCCAACTGGAACTTGGCTTTTTATAGAAAAGCGAACCGACAATTCAAACACAATGAAGAAAACCTATTTTTTATCTGATGTTCATCTGGGCTCCAGGGCAATAGAACATAGCCGTACGCAAGAACGCCGTATAGTTAACTTTCTGGATAGTATCAAAGAGAAAGCAGAAGCTATTTACCTGTTGGGAGATATCTTTGATTTCTGGTACGAATTTAAAACCGTAGTACCCAAAGGATATACCCGTTTCCTGGGAAAACTATCCGAATTGACAGACCGCGGTATTGAAGTTCATTTCTTCATTGGCAACCACGACATCTGGTGTAAAGATTACCTCACTAAAGAGTGTGGAGTAATTGTGCATTGGGAACCCTTCACCACCGAAATTCACGGAAAAGAATTTTACCTGGCACACGGTGACGGACTGGGCGACCCCGACAAGAAATTTAAATTTCTGAGGAACATGTTTCACAGCCGCACCCTGCAACGCATGTTTTCTACCATACATCCCCGGTGGAGTGTAGACCTGGGACTGGCATGGGCAAGCCATAGCCGCAAAAAACGTTTGAAAGACCCTGAGCCCGAATACCTGGGAGAAGAGAACGAATACTTAATTGTTTACTCAAAAGCATATCTTAAAACTCATCCCGATATTAATTACTTCATCTATGGGCACCGGCATATTATGCTCGATTTAATGCTTAGCCGTACCTCAAGGGTTCTTATCCTGGGAGATTGGATTACGTTGTTTTCTTATGCTATGTTCGACGGCAATGAACTCGTGATGAATCAATACATCGAAGGAGAAAGTGAAGTGATATAAAATTACTTACACCCATCCCGGTAAAATAAAAAACACAGGCTGTCTCAAAATAGAAAATTGAGGCAGCCTTACTTATAATCTGTAATTTAAGATACAATAATCCCCTTATTTTTCCCTTTCTATTAATAAAAACAAGGCTAAAATAAGGGGATTTTCTTTAAAGAGGTTTCACGCTATAAGAGTTTCATTTCTGAAATTTTATTTTGATACATCCTCTTATCTCTAATGAACTATTTAGCAGTAATCAATTTTTCCCTTCCAGGATACTCATGGTATCCGAAGCAATCATAAGCTCTTCATCCGTAGGAATCACCACTACTTTTACTTTAGAATCTGCTGTAGATACCACAGCTTCTTCCCCACGAATGGTATTGTTATACTCTTCATCTATTTCAATACCCATATATTCCAATCCCTTACAGGATTCCGTCCGGGCATTAAACTGGTTTTCTCCTACGCCACCGGTAAACACAATGATATCTACGCCACCCAAAGCAGCAGCATACGCACCAATATACTTCTTAATCCTGTAGAAATACATCTTTTCCGCAAGCAGTGCTTTTTCATTGCCGGCAGCACAAGCAGCCTCTAAGTCACGCATATCACTCGAAACTCCCGAAATACCCAATACTCCCGATTTTTTATTCAGTAAGTTCGATACCCCGGTAGTAGTTAACCCCTCTTTATCCATAATATAAGTTACCGCACCGGCATCAATATCACCGCTACGGGTACCCATCATTAAACCTTCCAATGGAGTCAATCCCATCGTAGTATCCATACATTTACCATCTTTAATAGCAGAGATAGAACCACCGTTACCAATGTGGCAAGTAATAATTCTCTTACCTTCGGGACTCACACCCAGAAAATCGCATACACGTTGCGACACATACCTGTGAGAAGTTCCGTGGAAACCATAGCGACGCACACCATATTTATCATACAGTTCATAAGGAATGGCATAGAGATAAGAGTATTCGGGCATAGTCTGGTGGAAAGCCGTATCAAACACGGCAACCTGAGGCACATTGGGCAAAGACTCTGTAATTGCGTTGATACCTTTCAGGTTGGCAGGATTGTGAAGGGGAGCCAAATCACTGCACGCAATAATCATATCAAGCACTTCCTTATCAATCAATACCGACTTACTGAAAGCTTCTCCTCCGTGTACCACACGGTGACCTACCGCATCAATTTCATCCAGGGATTTAAGAACCCCATAATCTTCGGAGCTTACCAGCGTGCGTAAAATAAATTCTACCCCTACCGTATGTTCGGGAATACTTTTTTCGTAAGTTACTTTTTCTCCGTTAGGCATGTTTATTTTCAGGAATGACCCTCTCAATCCTATTTTCTCAACACCACCTTGTATAATTATTTCCTGGGTACTCATGTCAAACAACTTATATTTGATGGACGAGCTACCGCAATTCAAAACCAATATTTTCATATAATTATTTTTTTAATAGGGCAGTATGGAACTCCCGATGAAATTATTTAATCCTTACCTGTGATGAAAACCGGATTAAATAATTTTCATGTTCGTTTCATGGTATAAATGTAATGTTATCTTAGATTATTTTTATTTTTTTGCTGCAATGGCCTGGTTGGCTGTAATAGCTACCATTTTGTAGATATCATCTACCGAACAACCTCTTGAAAGGTCATTAACCGGACTGGCAATACCTTGTAAAATAGGACCTACCGCATCGGCACCACCCAAACGCTCTACCATTTTATAGGCAATATTACCCACTTCAAGGCTTGGGAAAATTAATACATTGGCATGTCCGGCAATTTCAGAACCCGGTGCTTTGCTGGCACCGATAGCAGGCACCAATGCCGCATCGGCCTGTAATTCGCCATCTATCTTTACAGAAGGGTCCAATTCTTTTGCCAAACGGGTAGCTTCTACCACTTTATCCACCAACTCATGTTTGGCAGAACCTTTGGTAGAAAAACTCAACATAGCTACTTTGGGGTCTTCAATACCTGCCACTGCCTTTGCAGTACGTGCGGCACAAACAGCTATCTGTGAAAGTTCCTGTACAGTTGGCACCGGCGTTACCGCTACATCGGCAATTACCAGCAGGCCGTTTTCACCATATTGAGTAGTTTTGGTTATCAATAACATGGCACCCGATACACAAGTAATGCCCGGAGCGGTTTTAATTATTTGCAGGGCCGGTCTCAATACATCACCGGTGGTATTACGCGCACCGGCCAACTGTCCGTCCGCATCTCCGGCTTTAATAATAAGGCATCCCAGGTAAAGGGGATTGACAACCAGTTTACGGGCTTCTTCAAGGGTCATTCCTTTTTTCTTACGCAGTTCACAAAGCAACTCCGCATACACCTCTTTTTTCGGATGATTTTCCGGGTCAATAATTGTGGCCTTTCCGATATTTGCTAAATTTAAACCAGCTGCCAATTGTTTAATTTCTTCGGGATTACCCAATAAAATTAAATCAGCAACTTCATCTGCCAATAACTGATCGGCAGCTTTCAATGTACGCTCTTCTGTACCCTCAGGAAGTACAATGCGTTGACGGTTAGCTTTTGCCCGCGCAACAATTTCGTTAATCAAACTCATGACTGTATATTTTTTTATTAAATGTTAGCTATCGAAGAGGTGTTTATCATGGCGCAAAAGTAGCTATTTTTGTAATATCCACATTGCAAAATCGTATTTATTTTTAGGATTAATTGGTCAATTTAATGTGTTTATAAAAAATTAACGCCCACTTTAACGAAAAATTCATCCGCAGGGTAAAAGATGTTTTCATTTATTGTTTGTTAATCCCCGGCAACCTCAAAAGAGTGGGTATCCTAAAAAACAACCGCCCGGCAGCAGTTAGTATTACTTGCTGTATTCTAGCCTCCGAATAAATATTATTGTTTATCTTTATCGCCCGGAACAGTACTGGCAAGACAGGAAACCAGTTTCCTGCAACCCGGATATAGTTATTCCCCGGGATTATTATCCATCAATTATTTAAAATCATTTTTATCCTAACAAAGGGTGATTATCTTTGTTATTCAAAATGTATCAGAATGAAATAAAAATATATGTTAGCATTTAAAGATATTACTCCCACAGATAAAGAGGTTATTCAACACTATACGTTAAACAGTGCGCGTATGAATTGCGATTTAGCTTTTTCCAACCTGTTCACATGGAGATTTCTTTACCATACGCAATATGCTATTTTCAATAATTTTCTTATCCTGCGTTTTTATGCCGACGGGGAACTGGCATACATGATGCCTATTGGCGAAGGGTGTCCCGGACAAACAATCCTGGCCATGATTGAAGATGCCAACCAACTAAACCAGCCTTTTCAAATGCTAGGTGTCTGCGTGTGGATGAAAGAAGACATTGACCGGGTATTGCCGGGAAAATTCAGTTACGTAACCAACCGGGACTATGCCGATTATATTTACATGCGTGAAGATCTCGTGCATTTAACCGGAAAGAAATACCAACCCAAACGCAACCACATCAATAAGTTTAAAAAAACCTATACTAACTACGAATATAGACCCCTCACACCAGAACTTATTCCGGAATGCCTGGAACTGGAAGCAAAATGGTGCCGTGCCAATAACTGTTACGAACAGGAGTCCCTGGTGGCCGAACGGAAATCACTTACCTGTGCTTTCAATCACTTTTCAGAATTGGGACTAACAGGAGGAGTATTGTTGGTAGCCGGACAGATTGTGGCTTTTACCTATGGCATGCCCATTAACCGGAATACATTTGATATATCCATTGAAAAAGCAGATACTTCTATTGAAGGAGTATATGCAATGATTAACAATGAGTTTGTGAAACGCATTCCCGAACAATATACTTACATCAACCGCGAAGAAGATTTAGGGCTGGAAGGGCTGCGCAAAGCCAAACTCTCCTACCAGCCGGCTATAATACTGGAAAAATGTACGGCAACTTTAATTAAATAACTTAACACACAACACATGAAAGAAGAAGTAAAACACCTGTGGAGAACCTGTTTTGAAGATAGTGAAGAATTTATTGACTTATATTTTAAGGAAATATATACGGATAGTATTACACAGGTAGCTCGTGAAGATGAAAAAATAGTAGCAGCCCTGCAAATGATTCCCTATCATATGAACTTCCATGCAATGACTATTCCGGTATCTTACATTTCAGGAGCATGTACACTCCCCGAATACCGGAATAAAGGCATTATGGAACGCTTACTTACCCAATCCTTCCAGGAAATGTATGAAAAAGAAATAGGTTTGAGCATACTTATCCCCGGAGAAAAGCGATTGTTTGATTACTATAACAAACTGGGCTATGAAACCACTTTCTATTATTCAAAACAACAAGTAAAGGCGGACTCAACCCACATCTCCGTAAATCCTTCTTACACTGTAAGTAAACTAACGGATGATGAATGGGAAAAAGCTTTCGGGTATTTTTCAGATAAAGAGTTTGCCAATTATCCACTGAACGTTTTACATGACAAAGAGCATTTTAACACAGTTATAAAAGATGTATTATTAAGTCAGGGAGAAGTTTTCCTGGCTTATAGCAAAGATAGAATTAAAGGCATAGCTTTCTGTGTTCCGGTTGATAACGAAACCTGTATGAAAGAGATGTATACGGATAATGAAGAAATAGAATCGGCTCTCATACATGCCGCTATGAACCATTTCAATACGGATACTATCACTATAGTAACCCGTGCTACACAAAAACCTACCTATCCGCTAGGTATGGCACGCGTTATAAACGCAAAGATGTTACTGGATGACTTTATGCTACGCCATCCAAGGCTTAAAGTTAATTTTGAACTGATTGACCCGTTGATTCCGGCCAACAACGGATATTACTATTTAGCAAACAACGAATGCGAAAAAAAGGATACTCCGCCGGATGCTCCTTTTATAACCCTGACAGCCAGTCAATTAATAAAATTTTTAATGAAAGGTTACTCTTCGGATATGCCGGACAGATTCCGCTGGTTTGAAAAGCAAAATTCTTACATGAGTTTAATGCTGGATTAATATTTTTCGCATAGGGAGCGGTATAATAAACAAACATCATTTCTATTTCTTACCTTTGCCGGGTAAAAAAACGTTTATTATGATACGCCAATGCGCTATTTTATTCGGATGTTTAGCGTTAGGGGAACTCATAGTTTTCCTGACCGGCATTCATTTTCCCTCCAGCATATTGGGCATGCTGCTGCTCACGCTGTTCCTTAAACTAAAATGGATAAAACTGAAGTGGGTACAGGGAATGTCTGATTTTCTGGTTGCCAACCTGGGATTCTTTTTCATTCCTCCCGGCGTGGGACTTATGATTTATTTTGACCTTATTACCACACAATTCTGGCCCATTGTTATTGCGACATTGGTTAGCACGATTCTTGTTTTGATTGTTACCGGATGGGTTCACCAATTAGCACGCAAAATAAAATGAGTTACCTGGAAAACAAATATTTTTTAATTGCGCTGACTTTCGGAGTGTATTACCTGGCAAAGTTCATCCAAAAGAAAACCGGTATTTTACTTTTAAACCCGATTTTATTGACGATTGCCGTGTTAATCATTTTTCTTAAGTGTTTCCATATCAGTTATGATACTTACAATGAAGGAGGTTATTTAATTGAATTCTGGATGAAGCCTGCTATTGTGGCACTGGGAGTTCCGCTTTATCTCCAGCTGGAAACCATTAAGAAGCAAATTTTACCGATTCTTCTCTCCCAGCTTGCCGGCTGCATTATAGGTGTGGTATCGGTAGTGCTGATTGCAAAAATAATGGGTGCGGGACAAGAAATTATTCTGTCGCTTGCGGCAAAATCGGTAACCACCCCCATTGCAATAGAAATTACGCAAACCATTGGTGGAATTCCCGCGCTCACTGCCGCAGTGGTTATATTTGTGGGCTTGTTTGGAGCTGTATTTGGTTTTAAGGTTCTCCACCTTTTAAAAATAGATAGCCCCATTGCTCAAGGTCTTTCCATGGGAACAGCAGCACATGCCGTAGGAACTTCAACAGCGATGGAAGTCAGTACAAAATATGGAACCTACGCAAGCCTGGGTTTAATTCTGAATGGTATATTCACGGCTCTCTTAACTCCCTCTTTATTAGCCTTGCTTCTGTAAACCTATATGGGTTGAATCCAACAAAACAAAAGAAGAATTAGTGTACAATTCTTTTATATCCGTAAATGAATAAAAGCATGTCCTGAGATGGAACCTATCACCTTGGCCAAGGATACACCTTTACCTTGGCCAAGATAATGCCACTACCTTGGCCAAGGTAGATATAGGCATATAAAGTAAAGCCTTAATTTGTTTCCTGAAATAAATTCTACTACTCTTTATAATCCTATCCCGCCTTTACTTTCGTTATTTGTCAGGACTATATAACAAATCCTCTACAAATAAATAGTTAGCATTAGCTAATTCCTTTTCAATCTCTTTGCTCAATTTAAGGTGCAGCTTTACCTTTTTTATTTTGGCAGTAGTAACTTCTTCCATAGATTCAGAAGGCTCCGAACTAAGTGAAGGATAAAAATAACCCCAATCTCCCAGCATAACCGTATGCCCATTCATAATATTTTCCAATACTACTTCTTTTAATCGCGCAATTACCATTTCTGCCTCTTCCGGAGCCATCCTGGTACCGGCAACAATTTGTTTAGCTACTTCTCTTGAAGTAACAGTTGTGGTAGTTTTAGCATACGCATACCATTGGGGACTCTCTTCTCTTTTATTGAGATTTATTCTTCTGGCTTTCAGTACAAATATAGGCATATAAATTATCCGGTTTAAATAAATAATAGCTTTATCCGCTACCAAAAGTAATACATTCTTAGTGGTTGTCAGAAATTTAAATACTATAAATTCTTTCTATCCCTTAAGAAAGAGATTATACGGAGGTAGTGTAAAACTCTCTTCAGCAAAGTAGCCATAGAACAAGCACCCGTATAATGAATCCTGAAATATCTATCCCTTTATGATAACAGCTTGCCGGAAAATATATTTATATTTGTAGAAACATAGAAATAAGTAACCCGATGAATAACCAATTCCGCAAAAAAGCCGTTTTTAACTGGAGTGGAGGAAAAGACTCGGCTTTGGCTCTTTATAAAGTACTACAAAACCCGGCATACGAGGTAGTTTCATTGCTCACCACGGTAAACAGCGAAAACCACCGTTCTTCTATACATGGCATTCCAATAGAGTTGTTACAAGCACAGGCCGAAAGTATAGGCATTCCGCTTTATGTAGTGGAAATCCCTGCGGAGAGTAATACACAGCAGTATGGAGAGGCTATGCAACCGGTAGTGGAATACTTTAAAGAATCAGGCGTGCGGCACTTTATTTTCGGAGATATTTTTTTGCATGATATCCGCTCTTACCGGGAAGAGAAACTGAGTCCTTACGGAATTGAAGTGGTAGAACCTTTGTGGAACCAAACCTCTCCGGAGGTTATGAAGGAATTTCTAAAATCAGGGCTCCGGACAATTATTATAACAACTGCGGCAGATAAGCTTACGAGTGATTTTATCGGACGGGTAATTGATGCGGAGTTTGTTAACGATTTGCCCGAAGGAGTAGATATATGCGGAGAAAACGGAGAATACCACACCTTCTGTTTTGACGGGCCCATCTTTCGGCAACCCATACCTTTCAGCCTGGGAGATCCCTTTTTAGTTTCCCATACAATCCGGATGGAAGAAGGGCAGCAAAAGATTTTTTCTTATTGGCATGCTCCAATCAAATAACCCATAAAACCCCTCCATACAACCAATAAATCAATCTTTGTAGCTGTTTATTGTTTTTCTACATCAGTCTCCTTGGTTCTATTCCTTTGTTGGAGGGTCAATAAATAAATTATTTAATAAGACAACACGAAGCATTTCTATCTATCGGGCCCACATTTCGGAAGCTTTCTTTATATTTTCCCTGCTACGTGTTAAGATAGATATAAAATACATATCAATATACTCTTTATCTACCTTTACCGGTGTCAGCGTGACACTTAACAAATAGTTTTCATCTACCATACAGGTATCATAGTCGGCTTCGACAGGCTCTCCATCTACCAGAAAAAGAACAGGAAGATTTAACGGGGCTTCTATATACTTTTCTTTCAATGCGTTTAAGCTAAGAAAAGCAGGTACATAATCTTCTTTAAGCCAGATATGGACTTCTCCATAATACTTCCTGTCATCCATAACCACCGTATCGGGTTTAATACGGATGTCTTCTATCTGGGAAGAATCCACGGAGGGTAAACAAAGATTAACCGGCTTCTCATTTACATAGTAAAGCGGAGGTAGTTGAGAAGAAGTATTTTTGGTATAATCATATATACGGATATGGCCGGAACGCTCTTTTTCCTGTGTGGTTCCCTGTTGTTCCTTTTCCGGCCTGACAGGTTCAGTAAAGTAACCGGACACTTCACCCTCGGGCATCTGCCCGGTAGCAAACAAAGAAGTTTCTATACTGAGAATAGTTACAAGTAAAATTAAAAACTTTATCATGGTTTGTTTTTCATATACTTACCTACAACAAAGCTAGGAAAAATATGAATATAAACCAATAAAAGCTATTTGCAAGCTATACAAGTGGGGAATTTTTCCCGGCATTCTCCTGGTTATAACCCGAGAAAGAGTTGTGTTACCTGTTCCAGGGTTGTTTTTTTGTTCTATAACTTTGGATTGCTTACAAGCTGAAGGGTATTTAATAAGAATTTATGAATGTTTCATGCAGATTTACCACCCATATATTTACCAACAAATTGGAATAAGTTTTTCAAGCAAATTAAATCTTCCTTCCCAGGTATTAATCAATAAAATTATATTACGATTTATTCTTTCTTTAAAGTAATAAGGTATTAAAAATATGCTTAATCCCTCCCTAAAAACATCAGGTAGATTTAAATAACAGGATTAAATGCCTGATGTAAATTGTATAAATTATGAATGATGTTATGCGTTTCCTATAAGATGCGTAGTCAATTAATAAAGTTAAATAGAAACATGCCATCCGGTATCTGCTGCTATAAACAGTGATAAAACCGCATCATAAGGAGTAATTTCCGGTTAATCTTTACGGTTCTGATTTTCATAAAAAAGCAGTTCCGGGTTGGCAGCAAGGCATTTTAGTACATTTGTTTGTGCCGGAACCGAAATCTGCCTGAGAAAAGATATTATTTAAAAATGGTTAGCTTCTTTATCCGGGTATTAAGCAGAGGGCAACAAAAAAGTCGGAAGATTTTTCTTCCGACCCTGAGTGCTGCAAATAAACACTTTTTATCTCTCTATAAAAAATTAATTCTACCTGTAACTAATTACAATCCGCTAAAGTCTACGTTTTCAAACACCAAAGAAGGTATTTGCCAGGTCGACATAGGAGCCGGGTCATTTCCAACCTGAGCCAGATTAGCCCATAGAGTGAGCATATTTCCTGTGATATTCATTTCGGATACAGGTTGGGTAATTTTTCCGTTTTCAATTAAAAATCCCTCTATACCGTAAGAGAAGTCACCGGTTGAGCTATTGCAGTTCCCGCCGTTAAATCCGGTAACCAAAATGCCTTTATGAACATCTGCAACCAACTGGTCTACATTTTTATCTCCTTGTTGTAAAGTAAGAATAGAAGGAGAGCTTATGGTGGGTGCTACTTCCATCTTTTTCGCATTGTAGGTATCTATGAAGTAGGTTTTCAATACGCCTTCATCAAAAACAGTCCTGCGTTCAGTAGCTACCCCTTCACCATCAAAATAAGAGGCTCCCCGCTTACCTATCTGGTGCGGGTCATCTATTAAAGTGAATTTATCACTGCCGATTTTTTGGCCTAAACGGTCAAGCAAAAAGGAGTTTTTCTGTTGCAGGGCATTTCCTCTTAAAGCGTTTACCAACGGATATAGTGCATTGGCTGAGTTCAACGGATCGATGACCATGGCATATTTTCCCGATTTGGTTTTATGCTGTCCCAGTTTTTTCAATGCACGTTCTAAGGCTTTATCCCCGATGCCAGCTTTTACCAAATCATTAAAATAAAGCGATACATCATACCACCAGGAAGAGGGGCGCGCGTCTCCCTCACCTTTTATGCTTACACTGGCAGAGGTGCTGTACCAGGAAGAGGATTTATCACCTTCAAACCCGTTACTTGTAATCAGATAGTCGGAGTTTTCTCCGTCCGAGAAAGAAGTCTCTACGGAAACAATCCGCTCATCTTTTCCATATACTTCCGCTGCTGCATTCCTGGCTATTTCCAGCTTATCATCAGGATTAATGGTAGTAAAAGAAGTGTCGAATAATTTCAAATCGGGCAAATTTCCCTGGTAATAACGTTCCGGATCCGGCAAAACACGAAATTCATCTTTTGCCAGGTAACGGGTAGAAGAAATACCATTGAGAATAAAATTCTTCAGTTCATTCTGTTCCAGTCTATTGGTAGAGTAAGCACCATAACGCCCGTCTACATATACATGTATGGTTAAACTATTTTCTGATGCTTGTTGCAATTTATCAATCTGTGTATCGCGTATTTCATAGGAGCTATGTGAACCGGATGAAATGCTTACTTTTGCTGCCTGGCAACCGTTTTTCAATGCAAAGTCCATTGCCCATTGTGCCAGTTGCTTATTTTTTTCGGATATCATGATTTTATCAATTAGCGGTTATTAATTTAACTTTCTCCTCCCACAGTGAGCTTTTTCACCAATGCAGAAGGCATGCCACAGGTCACGGGACAAGATTGCCCGTCTTTCCCACAGGTCCATGTTCCATTATCCATCTGATAGTTATTGGCTACCATTGTAATATCTGCCAACGCTTTTGGGCCATTGCCAATGATATTGATATCTTTTATGGGTTGTGTGAGTTTACCATCTTCAATCAGGTATCCTGATTTTACAAAGAAAGTGAAGTCGCCTGCTCCAATCTGCACCTGACCGTTTGTGAAGTTATCCACATAAACTCCTTTTTTTACAGATGCGATAATTTCTTCTTCACTCACATTCCCATTTTCCATGTAAGTTGCACGCATACGGGGAATAGATACGTGACGGAAAGATTCCCTACGTCCATTCCCGGTGGGTGCTACTCCATAATGTTTCGCACTGATACGGTCGTGCAGATAACTGGTTAGGATTCCGTCTTTTACGATATAGGTTTTTTGCCCTTCGTTTCCGTCGTCGTCTATATTAACAGACCCGCGGTTGAATGGAATGGTGGCATCATCCAGCACGTTAATATGTTCATCACATACTTTCTTATTTAAAAGGTCGGCAAATATAGAGGTGTTTTTGCGGTTAAAGTCTGCTTCAAACGCATGGCCAATAGCTTCATGCAATAAGATACCGGAGCCGCCCGCACCCATCACTACAGGCATTTCACCTCCTTTGGGTTTCACAGCCTGGAATAGAATAGAGGTTCTCTCTACTGCTTCCTGGGCGATGGTATTTACGATATCATTTGTAAGGAATTCTGCTCCCATACGGTATGACCTGCTGGAATGCGAATTTTCTATCTTACCGTTTTCTTCCATAATACAAACCGCGCTCAATGTTACCATAGGGCGGTAATCGTAATACTTCACTCCTTCGGAGTTGCAGAACAATATGTGCGAGGTAATATCTCCCAAAGAGGCATTGACTTTGGTCACCCGGTTATCTAAAGCAAAAATCCGGTCATTTAATGCTTGCAGATAAGGGATTTTCTCTTTTACTACAAAGTCTTCCCAGGGAGTTGCTATATGATAATAATTTTTCCCGGATATTTTTTCTGTAAGGTTAACGGGTTGAACCCTGGTAGTACCGGAAGCGATACGGGCTGCTGTACGGGCTGCCCGCAACATTTCATCCAATGTAACATTTTCCACATAAGCATATCCGGTCTGATCTCCTGATATTACCCTTACACCAACTCCAAAATCAATATAGGAACTGGAGCTATTTACTTCTCCATCCCTCAACCCTATGTAGTTATGGAAACTATGCTCAAAAAATAAGTCCGCATAATCTCCTCCTTTTTCCAATGCAACAGCAAGAACTTTTTTTAAGTCTTCATCGCTTACTTCAAAGTGCTTCATGGCATACTTTGTACCCGAAACAGTACCGGGAGCTCCCAGGCATCCCTGCAATAAGGAGGGGGCTGCCAATGAACCTACAACAAGCATTCCGCCGGTTTTTAAGAATTTACGTCTATCCATACATAGTAGTTTTTAATATAGGCAAATTTAATTAATTTAATTGAGAAGCCCAATAGCGGATGTTTTTTTGTTTGAAAGAGTGAGGTGTTATTTAATTTTCAATACTACTATCAGTGCTTTTTTAGAATAGTGTATTAATAAAAGCAAGATGCTACAAGCAGCTGTTTCTAAGTTATTATAGGGTTTGGTTTGCGCTTAACATAAAAAAAAGAATGTAGCTTTTTTAACCGGATGATTTTCAGGTTGTTTTTTAATATTTTTTCAGATAACTTTAAGCTGTAGTTATTCTTATTACTCAACACTGAGGATAAAAAAAGAAAAAAATACCGGAACCAAGGGTGAGTAAAATTAAATGCCTGCAATTTAAAAAGTAAAGATACCGGTTAGATGGTATAGACAGGGTGGAGTGAAAAAATAGTACTGTGAAGGTTATTTCAAGAGGGTATTACTTATCCTGGGTTAAAATACGTTCTAATTCCTCGGCATTTAGTTTTAAATAAAACTCTCCACGGTAGGCAACAGAAATACCACCGTTTTCTTCAGACACAATAATAGCGTATGCATCACTCTCTTGTGAAATGCCCAGGGCTGCCCGGTGGCGAAGCCCGAGTTCTTTGGGAATATCCAGGCTGTGGGAAACCGGCAGGATACAACCGGCAGCTTTAATACGTTTATGGCTGATTATCATTGCACCATCGTGCAATGGGCTGTTTTTAAAGAAAATATTCTCAATTAAACGTTGACTGATATTAGCATTGATAATTTCACCGGTCTTTACAATCTCGTCCAACGGAATACTTTTTTCGATGACGATTAATGCCCCGGTTTTTTGTTTACTCATGCTAAGGCATGCCATTACAATAGGCAAAATTTCTTGTTTATTTGTTTTCTCTACTTTATTTCCGGTAAGGAACCGAAGAATGGAGCGCATCCGTCTTTGTGTTCCCAGGGTGAGTAAGAAGCGCCTTATTTCATC
>Ga0192240_10024_pt2 | contig 28901 bp, 20 predicted proteins | sample Koala_Koa27_H3_FD_131237 | JGI IMG/M metagenome (GOLD analysis project Ga0192240, IMG submission 131237) | Enriched cells from koala feces incubated with labeled cellulose particles, San Francisco Zoo, California, United States - Koala_Koa2-7_H3 ...
GCGATTTAGAGGAGGATACAACCGATGGTGATTAAATATTATGCAGATATAGATAATAAAGCGATTGCGTTTAATTTGAAAAGATTAACCAATCAGATATATAAATTATTGCCAACAAGAGAAGAAAATGTTGATTGGCAAAAACCTTTGGAAACTATTATTGAAGAGTTGGCGGGAATGGACTCATTGTTAGTCGACCAGCATGAGACTTTATTCTCTCTACTTTGTAAATTGGAAGGTTTATTAACTTTAACAGAAGAAGATGATTTTGCTTTGTTTAGAAGAACTATCTTTGAGTGTTTAAGCTTGATAAACAACTTAAAAAATTATGTCACTAACGACTTTAAATAATAGATTACAATATATGGGAGGCGGAAAGGCGGAGAGTCGATTCCAGTTAAACAAGTTAAGAACGCTTAAGAAGGCGCTTTTATACTCCTATCAAGCTGCGACCGCGGTTTTATCAGATGGAAGAGAATTTCGCTGTTTAATCAATGATGATAAGACAAGTGAAGATTATGATGATAAAATTTTATCTATCCCATATAAAGATATCTGCTTAAATGCTGAACAACTTGGGAAAACATGGCAAGGTGAAGAAGAAATTGGGATTCAACCTGGTGATGTTTTTGAATGGAAAGAGACAGGTACTCGTTGGTTGGTTTACCTTGAGTATTTAGAAGAAGATGCGTACTTTAGGGCGCAAATAAGAAGATGCGATGCAGAAGCAGAAATTAATGGAAATCATTACTGGTTATATTTACGTGGACCGACTGAAACTACTATACAGTGGAATCAAAAGGCAGGTATTGTATGGAATGATATTAACTACTCTTTAATTGGATATTTAACTAAAACAGATGAAGTGTTAGATTATTTTCATAGATTTAAAACTATTAAAATAGATGGAAATATGTGGGAAGTTAAAGTTGTTAATCCTTATTATGGAGATGGTATTGTTAAGATATGTTTAGGTGAATGGTTTAATAATGAGATGGAAGAAGCTCGTATCGTACCTGAATTACCAGAAGAACCTAATGAAGAAGAGGTTTATATTGAGGGGCAATTAAGGGTTCATCCTTACGATATTATTACTTATACAATACATAATGCTGCGGAAGGCGGACAGTGGGTTGTTAGTAACCAGAAGGCTAGATTCCTGGAGACTACAGACCTCGAAGCCCGCATAGAAATAGTAACTGGTAAAAGTGGACAATTTACTTTATCTTATCAAATAGATGATGAAGTCATTTATGAGATAGATGTTGTTATAGAGTCATTATAAAGAGATAAAAGGAGTGGCGATATGCCTACAAGAAATTTAGTTTTAACACATAAAATTAAATCATCTTTTCTCTCTTGTGAGAAAGATGCTGAGACAATTTTGAGAAAGCTATTTGTGGAAAGTCGCCCATACAGTGATGAACTAAAAAGACTTTTAGTTATTAATACGAAAGATTGTTTGGACGATAAAACAAATCCCGCTTACTTAGAAAAATTAAATTCAATGTCTGTTGCTAAACTTAGAGAGGATGGGTATATTAAGTTAGAACCCAAAATCAGATTACCAGAGCATGAAGAAATAAAAGCTTATATTATTCTGTCTTTTGATAATTTTACTCCAAATAGTACAAATCCACAATTCAGAGATTGTACAGTTAATTTTGATATTATTTGTCACACTGATTACTGGGATATAGGTAACTATAGGCTCAGACCGCTTAAAATAGCAGGTTATATTGATGGATTATTGGATAATATAAAATTATCAGGGATTGGAACATTTCAATTTGCAGGGTGCAGTCAGGTAATTTTAGATGAGAACCTTTCTGGTTATAGCCTATCCTATAGAGCAATTCATGGTAGTGATGATATAATTCCTGGGAGAGAGTAATGCTGAATGATTTACTCTTGTTATCGGGGAATGATATCCCGTTTCCGAAGGCAAGATTAACTATTCATCAACCTACTATTAAAGAAATTGCTTACATTGGAGAAGAAGCGTTCTTTATTGGATGCGAGTTATTAAATTTTTCTAAAGACTTATTAAGTAGCGAGGACAAAAGTAATTTAACTAATACAAGTAATTTTGACGTACTTATGTCAATAATGAGAGATAAAAAAACTTCCGCTATTCAAAAAAATAGAGTGTGTGCCATGATGGTGTTATCCCTTATTTTTCCTGACTATAGGATGACTATTGGTCAAGATAAAATTTCTTTTGTGAAAACTACTGAAGCAGGAGAACAAGAGGGAAGTTTAAATAAGGATACTTATGAAGAGTTCAAAGATATATTAGTTCAGATGTTCTGTTTGAAGAGAAACAAGAGCGATGCTCAAGATTATAACCCTCAGAATGAATATGCTAAGCGGCTTGCGGATAAGATGAAAGCAGGACGTGAAAAAGCAGCAAAAGCTAAGGGTGAAATGCAAAAGATCTCAGTCTTTAGTAGGTATGTTTCTATTTTAGCGGTTGGACAGTATAAAACCATTAATGAAGTAATGCAATATACTGTTTATCAAATATTTGATGAATTTGAGCGTTATGAGTTAAAAGAAGATTTTGATACTTATTTACGCGCAAAGTTGGCGGGAGCCAAAGATTTAAAAGAGGCGGAGAACTGGATGAAGGAGATTCATACCTAGCTTCCGCGGAAACTTATGAACAAACTTTAAGGAGGATAATAGCATGAAGTTTGGTGTACGCGAGATTTGTAACGTTGTTTTTAAAGCCAAATCAGATGTTGTAATTGGAAAGAAAACTTTCAAGAAAAATCAGCCTGTTCTTTATATTGATACTGCAAAGACTTCAACTATGGAAGGTGCAGCTACAACCGTGTACGCACAAGGTGGTAGAGGTAATACAAGATTGATCGCTTGGGAAGGTGAGAAAACTTTAACATTTACTGTTGAAGATGCTTTACTTTCTCCTCTTGGATTTGCTATCCTATCTGGTGCAGGTTTATTTGGTCAGGCTACTGGATTAGATGAACTAGCTGTTGTTCACGTGCATACTACAACTACAACAACTATCAGTGAAGTTGATGGTGCTTTAGTGGTTGATTTAAGTGGTGCATTAAGTGACAGTGAAGCTGTAGATGCAACAGCTCCTATCTTTATCATGGAAGCTGAAGATGATGGTTCTTTAAGCGGAGATATGATTGGTGGCACATTTAGTGTTGATGCAAATGTAATCTCTGGACTTGAGTCTGGCTCAGCTGGTGATATGGTATTTGTAGATTACTACATTACTAAGACAGAAGAAGTTGTCGATGAAATGCAGATTGACGAAGAGCACTTCGCTGGTTACTACTATGTTGAAGCTGATACATTGTTCAGACGTCAGTCTGATGGTGTGGATATGCCTGCTATTCTGACATTCCCGAATGTTAAGATTCAGTCTAACTTCACATTTACAATGGCATCAACTGGTGATCCATCTACATTCACATTCACAATGGATGCATTCCCAGGATATACTATCTTTGATAAAACAAAGAAAGTGCTTTGCGTAATGCAGATTATCAACGCGGATGAGTCTATTAAGGCTGGAACTACTGTTATGGGACATCTTGATTCTGAGGAGGATTCTGATTCTGCCAATGACAGTAGAACAACTGATGCTGGAGACAGCGAGTAAAAATATAATAGGGAGGACTAATGTCCTCCCTTATTTTTATTTATGCAGGTGATGAATTATGAGTGCTTTTACTGAAAAATATGGGATTTCTATAGATAGTAGTACGTTAAATGAAGCGCAAAATTATTTAACTGAAGTCGCGGCGACCGGAGTTCAAAGCGCTGTTAAGCCCACCTTAGAGCAACTTAAAGCGGCTGCCGCGTCTTATAAGAATGTGGTAGAAGTATTATCAGTACAAGTAACTAATTTTGAAAATATTCTAAAACGTCAAAAAGCATTAAGAAAAGCCAGTGCAAGTTATAATGAATTAGATGAATATATTGCAAATAGAACATATGTTTCTGATTTTTTGCAAAGTGGTATACCTCAAAGTTTATATCAAGCTACTTTTGATTTTCAGCAAATTGTTAATAATTTTTTAGGTCAAAAGGTACAAACTATATTTGTATATGAGAATGATGATGGCACTCCAGATTTATACGATATTAATGAAGAACAAATATTAAAATTTGACTATTCATCAAGAAATAAATTGGTAGCTCGTTATCAAGTAAATAATAGGAATTTTCAAAGTGCTTTAACTAAATTTACACAAGATAATGTAAACGAAGTTGGTATTAGTAATTTAAAGAATACATATAAAGAGTCTATGGCGCGTTTTAGAGCAAGTAAAGTAAAAAGAGTAATGTGGTTAAATCCAGAGAGTCCGCCTAAATGGAGAATTATGAAGGTTTCTGCGGCAGGTGATATTAATGAGGCTTATGCTGCTGTTGTATTAACTCGACAAGAAACTTTGTTCTTAAATAGCTATTTGGAAACTAATATTGATACTTTTATGATGAAGTTTGTACATTATGTAGATAATATTTCTGGTTTATTGCAAGGTGATGTTTCTGTTGGTAATACAGAGTATGCCATTAAGAGTGCCAATGCTTCTACTTTAAGTTTAGTACAGGTTATTAACTTAGCTAATATGATTATGCAAGAAGATTTTAATGAAGATAAATTAAAAGAATTAAAAGATTGGTATGCTTCAAAAGGTCGAATTCGTAATAAATTAGTTAATAGTTTAGGTAATACGGTAAGTAAAGATGTGCAAGAATTAATGAATGTTATAGAAAGTTGGGAAGGAGTTACTGTATCATCTTAAACTTGACAAAAGAGAAAAATTTTAGTATAATTAAATAAGAAATGAGATAAAAGGAGATAATAATATGGCTAAAGTGTCTTATGCTAATTTAAAGTTGAAAACAGATACTTCTGTTAATACTTTTGATTTTGAAGGACAAACTATTGAGGTTTTAAAATATCTTCCTGCGGAAGATAAATATGATTTAGTAATGATTACATTACAAAAAGCTAAAGAAGATGGGTTATATAATCCTTTGAAGTTGGATATATTTTTCCATTTGCATTTAGTTTATATGTATACTAACTTATCTTTTACGGATAAGCAAAGAGAAAATGAATTAAAGATTTATGATTGTTTAAAGAGCAATGGCTTTATTGATAAAATGCTCGAAATAATTGATGAAGATGAATATAATGAATTGATTAATTGGATTGATCAAATTGTTGAAGATACAATGAAATACAAGAATAGCGCGGCGGCCGTGCTTCAAAGCTTAATTACCGACCTCCCTGGTAACGCAGAGGCGGCTGCCCGCATTGTTGACAGCTTTGATCCTTCTCAGTACCAGGCTGTAGTGGATTTTGCTACTGCCGCCAATGGCGGGCGTCCTATAATGGGCACTAAGAAGAATCAAGAAATTTAAGCAAGGTCAAAAGTGATTAAATTGATTGCCTTTATTATCATAATATGATAGTAAAGGCGATTTTTTTATTTTGTCGGCAAAATAAATAGGAGGAAAAAGGATTTATGGCTAATAAAATTAATTTTCAAGTTGGCTATACTGTTGATAAATCTGGATTAACAGAAATACAGAATGCTTTAAAGCAGGTTCAGCAAGAAGCACAATCTGCTAAGTTATCTGGAAATTTAACAACAGAATTAGAGCAAGCTAGTATTGAAGCTGAACGACTTGGAACAATTTTAAATGAAGCATGGAATAGTAAATTAAATCAATTAGATTTAACAAAACTAAATACTTCAATTACTAGTACCTATGGTTCTATGTCTCAATTAAAGACAATTATGGAATCTAGTGGTACTGCTGGAGCAGCTGCATATAATAAGATGGCTAGCTCTATTTTAAGTACGAATTTACAAATTAAGCAAAGTAATCAGCTTTTAAATAATATGGCTACAACTATGGGTAATACTATTAAGTGGGGTATTGCTTCTAGTGCCATGAACTCTTTTACTGGAGCGGTACAATCAGCGTGGTCATACGTTCAAAAGTTAGATACTTCTTTAAATGATATTAGAATTGTTACAGAAAAATCTGCTGAAGACATGGCATCTTTCGCGGAGTCCGCGAATGAAGCTGCTAAATCTTTAGGAGCAAGTACAACTGATTACACAAATGCTTCTTTGATTTACTATCAGCAAGGTTTGTCTGACGAAGAAGTCCAAGAAAGAGCGGAAGTTACTTTAAAGGCAGCCAATGTTACTGGACAAGCTGCATCAGAAGTATCTGAGCAATTAACTGCTGTATGGAATGGTTATGGTATCGCAACTGAAAATGCCGAACAAGCTGTAGATGTATTAGCTGCTGTTGCTGCGAGTACGGCATCTGATTTGGAAGAATTATCAACTGGTATGTCTAAGGTTGCTAGTGCAGCTTCTGCGATGGGTGTTGGTGAAGAACAATTAGCAGCACAGTTATCAACTATTATATCTGTAACACGTCAGGCTCCTGAATCTGTTGGTACTGCATTAAAAACTATTTATGCTCGTATGAGTGATATTGAGGCTGGTGTAGACGAAGAAGGTGCTACACTTGGTTCTTATACCGCGGAAATGGCTAATATGGGTATCAATGTACTTGATGCTACTGGTAGTCTTCGTGATATGGGTGAAGTTATTGAGGAAATTGGTACTAAATGGTCTGATTTCAGCAGAGAGCAACAAGTAGCTTTAGCTCAAACCATGGCAGGTACTCGTCAGTACAATAACTTAATTGCATTATTTGATAACTGGGATAATTATCTTGATGCTTTAGATGTAGCTAATAATGCTACTGGTACATTACAAGAGCAGCAAGATATTTACATGGAATCAACTGCGGCTCATTTACAAGAGTTACAAACTACCTTAGAAGAAACATATAGTACATTATTAGATACAGATGCTATTAATACTATTATTGATGGTGTTACTAATGTAGTAAGTGTATTTAATAATTTCTTATCTTCTCTTGGTGGCGGAATGTCTACTCTTGCAATGCTTGGAGTAATGGGCGCTAATGTTTTTAATAACCAAATTGGCGCGGCTATTGAAAAACAAATTACCAATAGTCAGATTTTAAAGCAAAATATGCAAGATTTATCTACTGTACAAGGAATGACAAATTTAGGTATGGCAGATACTGGTAGCGAAAGAATGAATGCTGCTTATAATGAGCAGGTTAATATACAAAAAGAACTTTTAAATTTAAGTAGTAAAATAGGAACTGAAGAATATAATAGATTAACAAATTTAAATTCAGAAATTACTACTTTATCTGTTATGTTAGCTAAATATCAAGATATAGGAGATTCTTCTATTGATGCTAGTATAGCCACTCAAAATTTACAAGATGCTAATACAGAATTAAAAAATCAACAGTTACTATATAATGAATTAAATGCGTCTAAAGAAAGATTATTAGAATATGATGAAAAATACTCTGCTACTCGTACTGATACAATTAATCAATTAAATGAAGAAGTGTCTTTAACAGAGTTTTTAAATACATTAAGTGATAATGCTTATCTCACAGAAGAACAAAAAGAAGCTATTAGAGAAGCTGAATGGAATTTAAGTAATTCCCAAATCCCATTTGAAGAGAGCTTAGATACTATTTTAGAAGGACAAGCGACAGCTCTAAAAAATGCTAATCTTCAAAGAGAAATTGCGCAACAGATAGTAAAAGAAATTGCTGAATGGGATGGGGCAGATTTAAATGTCTTAGCTTCAAGAATTCAAACCTTAAAAACTCAGTTGCAGAGTGGTGGAATAGATGAAAATGGTAATTTCTTATCTGGAATTGATCAGCACACTCAACAACAGGCTATTTCATCTACAATCCAAGGTTTAACTTCTATAACGATAGGTATTAATGCAGTAACTAATGCAGTTAAAGTTTTAAATAATGATAATTTATCTTCATGGGAAAAATTTTCACAGATAGCTTCTAATTTATTATTTACAGCTCCAATGCTTATTAGGAATTTTTCATCTATTACAAGTTTGATGCCTAATTTAGCCGTAGCTATTGGGGCGGTTGGAGCAACAACAGAGACTAGCTTTTTAGGGGCAACTGCGGCAGTTTTAACTTTTGAAACAGCTTTAGGTCCAATTTGGGCAATTATTCTTGCGGTAAGCGCAGCCATTGCGGCAACCGTAGTTGTTGTTAAAGCATGTGTAAATGCTTATAATGCTCAAGCTAATGCTGCGAAAGAAGCGGCTGAATCAGCAGAAGAACTTGCAGATGCTAATGAAAAATTAGCTGATACTTATGATAATCTTCAATCTGTTATTGACACATATGATTCTGCTAAGGAGCAATTAGATGAATGTACTAAGGGTACAGAAGAATGGCAAGAGGCTTTAGAAGAAACTACTACTGCGGCAGTAGATCTTTTAAACACTATTTCTGAACTTGATGGTATTGATTTATCTAAATTAGTTGCTGAATATGGTGATTTATATGACCGTTCAACAGGAACATTTAATGAAGATATATTAGATGCGATTGAAGAACAATATAGCCAGCTTGTAGGCGCTAGTGACCTAGCTTCCGCGCAGGCTAATTATAATTCAAGTAATCTTTCAGCTAGATCAGATTTATTAGATAGTGTTAGAAGCGATGTTAGAGGAGCAACATATGACAGTGCTACTGGTGAACAATATGGCTTAAATGCTACTCAAGTTCAAAATAAGATTATTGAAAATATTGATGAGTTAACTAACTTGTCTAATGATGAATTAAAAGAAAAATTAGATGAATTAGGTTTTGCTGACCAGGTTAAAGATATTGAAAGCTTAAATAAAGCTATTAATGATTATGCCACAGCTACAGAAAATGCCACTATTACTCTTGAAGCAATCGCAGATGTTAAAGTCGCAGAAGTTCTTGGCGATGATTATAGTGATGAAGTTCAGCAATTAGTTTCTAATCAATTAACTGCACGAACTAGCGAATTAGCAGATGAATATGTTGATACTTGGGCAGGTGAAATGTCTAAAGCTAGTGGTGGAAATAATGAAACTTATAAAGCCATTGTACAACAACTACAAGACCTTGGATATGATTATAGCGCAGTATCTGGACAGAAAGCTGTTAAAGGAACTGATAGTAATAGAACATTTACTTTTGAGGATTCTGAAGGTAATGAAGTTGAATTAACTGATGAAGCTGTTGCTACTATGATTGCTGCGGCAGATGCATTAAGTGAAGTTGAAATTAGTGCGGATGCGGTTGCTGTTTCTCTAAGTAACTTAGAGCATAATACAGCTGAAGGTGTATCAAGTGGTATTGAGAGTTATATAACATCTGGTAATTTTGAGTCTATGACTCGGAGTGAGTTAGAGACTTTATTGGCGGAAGTTGGAGTAGAAGAGGCTAGTGAACTCACTGCAGAGGCGATGAGTGCTTATCTACAAGATGCAATGGGCTTAACTGAAGAAGAATTAGCTCAGTTGTTTGGTGGAGAAGATTTTGCTGATGATATGGTGGATGCTGTTAATAACTATGAGACAGCATTAGACTCTTATACGGAAGGTTTATTAAATTCTACTCAAGAAGCATTTAATAACTTGGATATTTCTGATGATGTATCAGTTGCTTCTGGTAAATATATTGCAGATGCTTTACAAGGTGCTATTATTTATGGTACGGAAGATACATTAACTACATTAGAAGATACTTTTAGTCAGATTGGCACAGATGAACTTGATGATTTTGCTAGTGCTATTCAAGATATTGATGATTGGAGTAGTATTACTACTGATGATTTAATTGATATTTTGGATGATGCTGATGTATCAATAGATTTAACTGAAGATGAGTTGCAAGCATTTATTGATGCTATGGAGAAGACTGCGGAAGCTACTCAAAGTACGACAGCAGCGCTTCAAGAAATATATGCTTCTATTCATGATATTATTGATGGTTTAGAGACTGGCGATACAATCTCTGCGGATGATTATTCAACTCTAGCTGGTGAAGTGGGAGACGCGGCTGATGAGTACTTCACTATGATGCTTGATGGAACTTACAAGCTAACTGGGGATGCAGAAGATTTTTATGAGTTAGTACAATCTCAGCAAATTAGTAATTTTTCTGATAATATAGCAGAATTACAAGAGAAAATTGCACAACAGCAGAAAGTACAAGATTATGATTATGAATCATTATCAGAAACTCAAAATTATCAAAATGACGCAGGGGAAAATAAGTATAGTGGTTCAGAAGTTGAAAAGCAAATTGAATTATTAGAAGCTTTAAATGCGGTAGATGCAGAAAAAATTGCAGAGTGGCGCGATGACTTAGAAGATGGTCATACTTCAGTTGAAATGTTGCAAGAAATTGCAGATGAAGTTGCTGCAAATGAAGAAGCTTTTAAAAATTTAGATGACGCAATCGAAACTAATAAAGAATCTATTCTAGGTATTGAGCTCGCTATAGCGGAGTCCGCGGATAGTTATGAACAATTAAAAGAATATTTAGATGAAGGTACTATTAGTGTAGAAGCATTTAATAAGGTTTATGATGAGCTATGGAATGCGGAGCGTGAAAGTGATTTAGACTCAGATGAAATTGATGAGTATGCAGATCATTTGCAGGAAATAGCAGATGAGTCAGATGATTTAGCTGATACCTTAGCAGACGATGAGGATGCCGCAGAAGATTTAGCTATTCAGATCATGAATATGAATGATGCTATTGATGACTTAGCTGATAATTGGGAAGATTGGTCAGATATTCTTTCTAAGAGTAGCAAAGATAGTCAGGAATATGCAGAAACTATTAATGATGTTACTGATACAATGTCTAAATTATTAGATATTGATAATGAATTTATTAGTAGCGATTTTATTACTAGTCATATGAATGATATAGCTTTAGCCGCGAAAGGCGATGCTGATGCTATTGATAGATTAAGAGCAGCTGCTTATGAAGATATTTTAGTTCAATTAGACTTAGATGATAGCCAGCTATATGAGGGTATGCAATATACCTTATCAGATATTCAAGCTTGGTTGGATCAAAATCTTCTACAAGTTGGTTCTACTATTGAAGTAGATACTGAGGGCGAAAATGCTTTTATTGATTCATTGAATGCTTTAATTGATGCGGCAGGATATACTTCAGATCAAGTGCAAGCTATGATGGCGGCAATGGGCTATGATGTAGAATTTGTCCCTGGTGAAGAGACTGTAACATCTACATATCCATTAACAACAACTTATCATACTAGAACTCAACAACAAGATACTGATGGTGATGGTAACATTGATAGCTGGGTAGATCAAGAGTATAGTACAACAGAATATGTTGATGCTGATACTGTATCTGCCTCTGTCGGTACGGAAGTGTCTACTGAAGGCGGAGAATCTGGCGGTGGTTCAGTTAGTTCTTCTTCTGGAACATCTACTTCTGCCCATGTAAGTAAAATTACAAAGAAAGCAACTGGTTCTTCTAATAATTATAGTAGTAAAAACAGTGGCGGAAGCTCACCTGGTAGTAGCAGTAGTTCTGGGTCAGGAAGTGATTCTGAAGATGAACCTGATGTAATGGATTATCTTGAGGATGAAATTGATCTTTACCATGATATTAACTTGGAATTAGAAGAAATTTCTACAAATCTATCAAGATTACAGAAACAGGAAAGTAAACTAACAGGACAAGCATTACTTGATAATTTAAATGACCAGTTGGCAACATTAAATGACCAGATTGATGCTACTAATGAGAAGATTAGTATCGCAGAGGGCGAGGCCGCTAGCTTACGAGCGGAGCTGTCCGCGCAGGGTGTAACATTTGACTCAGATGGTTATATTACTAACTATGCTTCTATTGTTGAAAGTAAACTTGCTTATGTAAATAGCTGTATAGATACCTATAACGCGATGTCTGCGGAAGAGCAGGAAGCTTATAAAGATACATTAGAGGATATTAAAGATGATTATCAAGATTTTATTGATGCTATATCAGATTATGATACTTTAATATCTGAAACTATTCCAGGACTTGAGGATGATATTCAAGATGCTATTGATGAACAAATTGAAATTCAAATTACCAAATTTACCATGGAAGTTGAAATCAGACTTGACATGGAAGAAGCGGAAAAGGATTGGAATGAGTTCTATAGAAAAGTTATCCTTGGTTTAGATGATGATGATATCTTAGGTAATGCTACGCAAGATCTTGCAGATATTCTTAGTTACTTTAATACAACAGCAAGTGATATTACAGACTTGTCTTCTGATAATCTAAGTGACTGGGCAGATAAAATCGCGGAAGCCATCTCGAATGGCGGGACTGGTAGCATACAGGCTCTTACGGACCAGGTTAATGATACTTTAGACCAGCTCGCGCAAATAGATGCAACTGGATGGGCAGATGTATATGGCGATAATCAAGCACAAGCATTAGAAGATTTACAAACATATTATACTGAATTAATGGAACAGTTGGAAGATGTGCAAGATTTAATAGATGATATTGAAGAGTCTTACTTGGATATGATTGATGAAGCTGTTGAGGCTTTTGATGAACAAGTAGAGCAATATGAATATATTAATGATTTGCTGAACCATGATGTTGAATTAATCAGTTTATTGTATGGTGATGATGCTTACGCGGAAATGGCTAACTATTATGCTCAGATTGAAGCTAATAATAATCAAGAGTTAGATTTCTTAAAACAACGTGTTGCTTACGCATATGAAATGATGCAGGCAGAGACTGATGAAGAAGCTCGACAGGCTTGGCAAGAAGAATGGGAAGATGCGTTATCTAAATTAAATGATAAAGTTGAAGATGCTGTTAAAAATATTATTGATCAGTATAGTAATACTATTAATCAAATCATTGATGAGTTAAATGATGCGATTACTGATGGATTAGGTCTTGATTATATAAGTGAAGAATGGGATCTTATTAATAAAAAGGCGGATATTTATCTTGATGAAATCAATTCAATGTATGCTATTGAAGAAATTCAACAGAAATATTTAGATGCTATAAATGATACTGATAGTATTTCAGCACAACAGAAACTGAATGATTTGATGGAAGAGCAAGTGGCTTATCTACAAGAGAAAGAAAACTTAACTGAATATGATGTAGAAAGAGCGGAAAAACTGTATGAGATTACTTTAGCGCAGATTGCACTGGAAGAGGCTCAACAGAATAAATCTACAATGAGGTTAAGACGTGACTCTCAAGGTAACTATACCTATGAATATGTTGCAGATGATAACGCAGTCGCGGACGCCCAACAAGAGTTGCTAGCATTACAGAATGAATTGTATAATTTTGATAAAGAAGAATATCAGAATAATCTGGATGAGTTATATTCAGTTTATAAAGAATATCAACAGAAAATATTAGAATTATATGAGGATCAAACATTAAGTGCAGAAGAGCGTGAAGAGAAAATTGCATTATATACTGAATATTATGGAGATATTATTAATTCTTTAGTTGAAGAAAATGCAGTTATTAGAGAGAACTTAATGGATTCTGCTTTCACTGAATTGGCTGCTTTGTATGATGTCGATGTTGAAAACTTTAAGAACATGAGTGCGGAAGAGCAGGATGAATTGATGAATAGTCTTGTTCCTCAATGGGATTCTGGTGTTCAACATATGGCGGATACCTTTGCTGCGGAAGGCGGACTGGTTCCAACTTGTCAAGAAGCCCTTGATGCTTTAAATGAAGCTACTAATGATTATCAGACTTCATTGGATGAACTTGAAGCCGCGGCGGGCATTGACTTAACATCGATTGCGGACGGGTATGATTATGCTACGAGCGCCGCGCAAGATTTGTTAGCTTCTAATGATGAATTAATTGCTAAATATGCAGAAGAAGTAAGTGCAATTCAGACTGTAATTAGCCAGTTACAGACTTTGGTATCACAGTATCAAGCTGCACAGGCTGCTGCTGAAGCGGCGACCGCGGCTGCGTACGCATATTGGCAAGCCACTCAAAGCATGAATGCGGATGCCGCAGCAAGCGATTCAGGTAGCGGTTCATCATCTTATAGATCATCAGGTAGTTCTTCAAGTGGAAGTAGTAGCGGAAGTTCGTCTGGTAGTAGCAGTGGGTCTGGTTCAAGTGGTTCATCTACACAAGGTAATGGAACACTAGAAGTCGGCGACACCGCGACTTATACTGGTGGATTATATTACTATGATAGCTATGGTACAAATCCTTCTGGTAGCCGTGGCGCAGGTGGTACTGTTACTGTTACTTCTGTTAAGACTGATGGTAGACCTTATCCTATCCATGTAACTTCAAGTAATTCTGCTTATGGTTGGTTAAAAGCTAGTCAGTTAAGCGGATATGATACTGGTGGTTATACTGGTGATTGGGAAGGCAACGGTGCTTTAGCAGTATTACATCAAAAGGAATTAGTGCTTAATAGTTCAGATACAGAGAATATCTTAGCCGCGGTTAACATGGTACGTGATATTTCAAGCTTGTTAGCTAACTTAGATACTTCTGCTTTTGATAAGATGTTTAGTTATATGAGCAGCTTAAGCGGTAGTGTTGGTAGTTATGAGCGTGGAAATGATATTCTTGAACAAGATGTTCATATTGAGGCTACATTCCCGAATGTAACCAATTCTAATGAGATTGAAGAGGCATTCAATAACTTAGTGAACGTAGCTAGTATGTATGCAAATCGAAAAGTCAGATAGATGCCATGTTGGTTAATTTTATTAAAAGTGCGGGTAGACATCCTGTTACTGGAGAAAAATTACATTGGGAATATGTAGATAAAGAATAATTTTCATCGAAATACTAGGTAACTATAAATGTAAGAGGGTGTTTTATCCACCCTCTTTTTTATTGGGTAATATTCTTTAAAGAACTTGACAAAAAAATAATATTATGTTAGAATAAAAGAGACAAAAGGAGAGAAACATATGACAAGTATCGAACAAAGTATCTGCGAAGCTATCAGTACGATTGTTGATAAGTCTATCTCTGAAGCAGGATACGACAAGACTATTCAAGGTAAAATAGCTGGCACTGTAGACTCTACAATCGGTAGCTACCGCGTGTCATATCAAGATAGTACATTTTTAGCTTATTCAACAAGCACTGATGTTACTTATACAACAGGTTCAACAGTATATGTACTTATTCCTTCGGGTGATTTTAGTAATGATAAAACTATCTTAGGAACAGTAAAGAAACTTGGTATTAACTATGTTTCTACTGCCGAAGGTCAAGAAGCATATGATATTAATGGAGTGAGTGTTGTCACTTCAACTGATACTTTTGAATTAAGTTCTTATGGCGGAACTCAAGCTAAGGTACTATATTCAAAAGATAGTACAAGTAATTTAGTTTCAATAGATACAACAGCTATTGAACAATATATTAAAACAACAGAAAGTTTAATATGCGGGATGACTGTTAAGACTTCTATTCCAACAGAAAATCAATATAGAGGTAACTATGGTATTATTTTTGCTCTTGATTTTGCAGATAATGCTACTGGAGAAACAGTCACAAGATATTATACTGTCGATGTTGATAAAATGACAGGTAATCCATATAAGTTAATTAGTGCAACTGAACAATATGGAATATTTGACATTGATTATGAAAATTTTATAGAGATAAATTATATAAGTTTATTCTGTACAGACTTCCCCAATGAGAGTGATGACCCAGAGGCGGATATTTTTATTAGCGATATTATTATGTGCGCGGCAACCGCTTTAAGTAGCGAAGACCTGAGTAATTACAGTCTAACATTCTCAACTCCTCAAGGAACGTACTTCACTTCAAGTAACGCCAGCACGGACACTTTGACGCTAGTAGCCCAAGTCCGCGTTAAGGGAAAAGTTATTGATAATGACTCTCAAGAGTTACCTTACTATTGGTTTACTGAACATGCAGGAGTTAATTCTACAAGTTTATATTACAATAGGTATGGTGGACAAGGTTGGAAGTGTTTAAATGATTATACAGTAATTGACTCTGAGAATAATGTAGTTGAATGGGTTGCGGGAAGCTATAAATGGACAGTTAAGAAGAGTGATGTAGCAGCCGCGTCTGTAACCTATAAGTGTGCTGTTGTTTATGATGGTACAGTTATAACAAAAACTATTACTGTTAAAAATTTAGGCTCAAATTATGAAATAACTATTGGTTCTGACAGTGGAACTCAATTTTATTTTGATATTGGTAATCCTACCTTAACTTGCTATGTGAACGGAGAGGAAAATAGTAATTATACTTATTCATGGGCGGAAACCACTTATGACGGAACCTATTCCGCTTTGAGCGAGACTACCGCGCTAAATGAAGATTATAATGAATTATATAGTAATTATACTTCTTTAGTAGCTGCTATTGAAAATGGTACAAAATTAGCTGCGGCAAATGCGACTACTTTGGCAAGCTATGAAGATACGTTACTTGAGTATGAAAGTGTACAACGAGTTGAAGGTAATAAAATTCATAAATTACAAGTAAGTAGTATTACAACATGGAGTACGTACACTTGCACAGTTTATTATGGAACTTTATATTTAGGAACTGCTTCTATTGTTATTTTAAATTCATTAGAAACAGAAGGAACCTATAGCTTAATTATTAATCATGGTTCTCATTTATATAAATATAATGAAGCAGGAGTAAGTCCAGCAAGTAGTGCGGTTGATGACCCTATTGATATAGAAGCATTAACATTTACTATTTATAATAATTTAGGTGAAGCTATTAGTGATGAAGTAGCTAGTCATTGTAGTATTCAATGGATAGTTCCTACTACTGATACTTTAATTACAGTTCCAAGCGCATATACTCCAACAGAAAAAGGAGATACTACAAATACTTATAGTAATATTACTTCTTTTAGTTATGGTATTGCAAGTAGATATGATATTACTAAAAGAAATAATGATATTACTTTATTAGTAGATTATCAAGGGTTGTCTTTAAGTGCGGTTACCGACCTTACATTCGTCAAAGAAGGAGAGTCAGGAACAAATGGAACTGAGTATACATGTCGTATAGTTCCGAATATTGCGTCAGGAACGGCGCCCGCGTATCCAATTATTACTCAATTAAGTGGTGGAAGCTGGTCTTTAAACTATACAACTAAAAATAGTAATGTTTGGTTTAAAGTACAATTATGGCATAGCGAAACAAAAGTATTTGAAAGTGCAACATCTGGTACTTCTGATGAAGGTATTACTGCTACTGTAACTTGGAGTATATTAAGAAATAGATATACTTCTTCTGTATATGATACTACAAGTTTGAGCGTGACCAGTAGTAGTGCAGGTACTTTTACTTATAGTGGTTATAGTTCTACACATCCTGCTAATATTGTGAAGGTTACTGTAAGCTATGATGGTTACGAGTATTATGCTACTATTCCTGTTATTACTGTTAAGTTAAGTAATGATAATTATAGAGCTGCATTAAAAGAAGGTACTGGTTTCCAGTATGCTACTTATACATCTGATGGTGAGAGTCCTAAGTATGATAACGCTCATCCGTTTGAAGTTACTGTTACTCGTTATGTTAATTCCTATTGGGAGGATGTAAGTACATTAACTAGCAGTAGCTATATTATGACTTATACATGGGGTTACTTAGGTAGAGTGTATGAGAGTAGTTGGGTTGTTGGTAGTTATCTGGCGGATGGGCTAGATGACGACTTAGAACGAAACCAATGGTCAGTTAAACCTGCTAGTGAATTTGATGGACAATGTGTAACTAATGCTGTTGAGTGTGTTATTAAAAGGGCGGGAACCGAGGTTGCTCGCATCCATATGCCAGTCCATTTACTGCTTAATAAGTATGGTCTATCATACCTTAATAGCTGGGATGGTAATAGCGTAACCATTGATGAAGAGGGCGGATATATTCTTGCCCCACAGGTTGGTGCAGGTATTAAAAATTCTGATAATAGTTTTACTGGAGTTGTTATTGGTGCGGTTAAAGAGTCAGGTTCTTCTACTACGGAGGTCGGTCTATTCGGCTATGCAGCGGGTGTCCGCAGTATTTTCTTAGATGCGGATAGCGGTAAAGCGGAATTTGGCGCAGCTGGTAAAGGTCAAATTGTTATTGATCCAAGCAATAATAAAGCCCAGTTATATTCTGGTAATTATAGCACTTCCGCAGGCACAGGTATGTTAATTGATTTAACAACGCCTGAAATTAAATTTGGTAGCGGAAACTTTTCAGTAACCGCAGATGGTTATTTGACTGCTAAGGGCGGCGGTTCAATAGCAGGTTTTAATATTGATGATGATTCTCTTTATACTGGAACTAAAAATAGTTCAAGTAATGTACAAATTTCATCTGCAAACTTTACTAGAACGGTTAATGGAACATCTGATTCTACAATGCGCATGGCATTTAGCAATAACTTTGGCGTTAATAGTTCTGGTAAAATGTATGCGGCAAGTGGTGTTATTGGAAGCGGTTCTAATAAAATTACTTTAGGTAAAAGTAGCGGAGATGATTCTTATAGTGCTATTTATAGTGGAAGTAAGAGTTCATTTGATGCAAATGCCACAGGATTTTATATTGGTACGGATGGAATTGCTCTTGGTTATTATAGCAGTGGACATTCAAGATTTCAGGTAACGAATGCAGGACAAATGATTGCTACAACTGGATATATTGGAAATGGGTCAAGTGGTTGGTCTATTCAAAGTACATATTTAGTTAATGGTGATAAGACTTCTTATAATGATACAAGTAATAGCGGAGTATATATTGGAACAAGTGGTATAGGGCTAGGAAGTAATTTTTATGTTAGTAGATCTGGTGTTCTTCATTCGTCCAGTGGAACCATTGGTGGCTGGACCATCGGGTCATCTACTCTTACTGGCGGCAATATAACACTTAATTCAAATGGAAGCATTAGTGGCGGAAGTTCTTACTCTTGGAGTATTACAAGCGAGGGTGTAGCAACCTTTAACCGACTTGTCGCTTCGTCCAGTGGAACCATTGGTGGCTGGACCATCGGGTCTACTTATTTAATGGGTGGTAATGTTACATTAAATAGTTCAGGTGCTATTTCGGGAAGTGATTGGTCAATTACGGCAGCAGGGCAAGCTAACTTTTCTAATATTAATGTTACTGGTGGCACTATTACTCTTGGCGGTTCTACTTTAAGTGGAAGCTCAGGTTCAACTACTCTTGGTTCTGGTACTACTTATGTAGGAAGTGAATCATTAAGTACTTATGTTAAAAGACTTTCTGTTGAAAGTTTGAATGTATCTGGCACATTAACTTTTCAAGGTAAGGCATGTAGTTGGCAGTCTATTAAAGTAATTACTCGGCGTAAAATGAGTTGGACTAATTATTCGTTCCAGACAATTCGTAGATTAACTTGGCACACTGATGGAGACTATTTAACAGATATAGATGTTGATTGGACGAATCATGATGATATGGCAGGAGATTTAAGCTCAACATCATATTATAGAACTTTATGGATTCTTACTGCGGCTTCTGATGAGGCTATTGATAGTAATGATTAAGAGATAAAAGGAGATTAATTATGCAATTTAATACACAATGTGAAAATACAAAACAACAATTATTAGCAACTATAAACAATAGTGGTTTACCTATTGCTCCAATTTATTATATGCTTGGAGAGATTTATCGAGAAGCTGAAAAATCTTATTATGCAGCTTTAAATCAAGAAGCTCAAATGGAAGAGGAAAAAGTGGAAGAGGTAGAAGCAAATGAATAGTTTTGAATTAACTAGTATTGTTTATGATGCGGATATTAAGAATTTAACTTTTAAATTTGATGATAATTCAACTCGTATTTGTACTGGAATTGAAACTGTAGATGATGCGGTTGAAGAAATCACCAAAATTATTAAAAAGATTAGTGCGTAACTAAGAGGAGAGTCAAATGGATAAAGTAAAAACCATTAAAATTCTTTATGCGGATGGCACTTATTCGGAAAAAATTCCAATAGGTGCCGAAGCAAGTAATATTGAGACAACAGATGGAGAGGATGTTGAAACTGTGCTAAATACTCTATCCTCTACTGTAGCTGAAAATAGTGAAGCTTTAACATGGAGCAAGGACATATCAGAATAAAGTTATTGGGCAAGACCTGTTCATCCTTTTTAATGAATTTTTAAATAATTTCAGTAAAAGGAGGTATAAGCAATAAAATGATAGACCTATTAGAGGCTTATTCTGTATCAGATATATTAATTTTTATTCTTATGTTAGGATTAGCTATCAAAGGGACGGTTTCTTTTTGGGATTGGGCTGTTGAAAGATTAAGAAAAGCGTTTAATAAAGAAACAGCCCAACAAAAAAAAGAAGAAACCATTGAAGCTCATTTCCAACGGGATGATGAATTATTAGAAAAATTGTTTCAAAATCAAAATGAACTAAGAAGTGAATTAAGAATGATACAGGATAATATTACTTTGTTACTTGCTTCTGACAAGGATGATATTAAATCCTGGATTACTGAAAAGCACCATTTTTACTGTTATGGTCAAAAATGGATTGATGATTATAGCTTGGAATGTATTGAAAAGCGTTATGATCATTATGAAGACGAGGGCGGGAACTCATTCATCAAAGGGTTAATGGATGAAATTAGGAAGCTCCCTAAGTCGCCTGACGCTCTTGATAACTAAATTAAATATTGAGATAAAAGGAGTTTTAATATGGCAGGTATATTAAACAATTTATATCCGCCGATAGTTGATACCATGATGCCATCGTTCGTAAGAACAACAACAGCATGTAAGGTATATTTTTCATTATCTTCATATAATGATTCGGCGGATATACAAAATGTTCAAGTTACTGTAAGTAATCAAAATAGCAGTTTAACTGCTTTAGACCCAACTCAATACCCTGCTGGCGTTAAAATTACAAGTTTAAATGTTGATACAGATATTGAAAGTGATGATAGGTATTATATAACAATCAGTCCAAGTGATTTAAAAGATGGAGCATTTGAAATAAATCAATATTATAAAGTGCAAATTCGTTTCACTGGAACTGGGGCGGCCGCGTTTACAAGCTCTACTAAGGTAGCTGCATGGTTGACTAATAATCAGGCTTATTTCTCTGAGTGGTCTACTGTTTGTTTGATTAAAGGTATTCAACAACCATTAATTTATATTAAAGGTTTTGATTCAAATGATACCTCTAGTTCAACAGAAACAGTATTTACTGTATCAGAGGTAGTAGATGTAGTAGGTAGTATGTACTATGATGAAAATGAGGATGAAGATGAATACTTAGCTTCTTATGAAGTAAATATTTATGATAGCAATAGTAGAGCTGTTTATGAAAGTGGTATTCAATATAGTAATGAATATTATCCTAATGAAATTAATCATAAAGTTAAAGCTAACTTGACAAATACTACAGAGTATACATTAAGTATTACATATACTACTAATAATGGTTATAGTAATACTGTATCATACACTTTCATGACTGTATCGAACGGGATTGATGCGCTTAATGCTACGATTTCCGTGGAAGCTGATGAAGAAAATGGACGAATGATTGTTACTGTTGTTTCAACTGATACAACTGAATTTTTAAGTAACTTATGTATCAGAAGAACATCAAGTGAAAGTAATTTTACTATATGGGAAGATGTTTATATCTCTTTAATCAATCAGGGTAGTTCATTGAATTTAACTTGGTATGATTATACTGTTGAAAGTGGCGTATGGTATAGATACTGTGCGCAAAAGATTAACGCTAAAGGACAACGTGGTACAATCATAACTAATAGACATCCAGTTATGATTTACTTAGATGATATATTTTTAACAAGAGAAGGTATGCAAATTAGGATTAAGTATGATCCTAACATTTCTTCTTTTAAAACAACTCTTTCAGAGTCAAGAACTGAAACCATAGGTTCTAAATATCCGTATATTAGACGTAATGGTAATGTAGCATATAGGCAGTTTCCTATTTCTGGGCTGGTTACCGCGTTTATGGACGAGGATGGAGTGTTTATTAGTAAAGACTCAACATTTGGTGATAATTTAGAATACTATGAAGAATATAATGAAGAAAATTTAATTACAGATTATAATGATTTTGTTTATGAGCGAGAGTTCAGAAAGCAAGTAATGGATTTTCTTTATGCAAATAAAGCAACTTTATTTAAATCTTTATCTGAGGGTAATATCTTAGTAAGATTAATGGATGTATCTTTTACACCCAATGCAACTTTAGGGCGGATGCTCTATAGCTTTTCCGCTACTGCTTATGAAATTGATGAATGCTCACTTGATAACTTTGAGAAGTATGGTATTCAAACTGTAGGTGAATATAGCACTTATATTGAATATACTTATGAACAAAAGGGACAATTAGCAGGAACATATGTAGGTACAACTCAAGACGTAATTACTTCAATTCAGAGTGAAATTGATTTAAAGACTATTAGTGGATATATTGAAACTATATATTATTTAAAATGGCTAAGAATTGAATTTCAAGGAGACCCCTATCTGATAGTGTGCGGGAAAGATGGCTCCCTGACACCGGCGACCGCGTCTGATACTGTTACTGAAAATATGGTTTATGGTTATATAGTTTATATAAATAATGAAGCTATATTAGTAAGTCCAAGAGGTTATTATGAGTTATTGGATGAAAATACTGAAGTAATTTCAGTGTGGTTCCCCGTTAGTTCAGAAGTAATTGTAGATTATATTGGATATATTTCAGAGGTGGAAGATACGAATTCTTATGCAAGTAGATTGTATTATTATACAAGAGCAGGACAATTATGGGGTACATTTGATACAAATACTTCATTATCTAAACAGATTTATGCTAAATATTATCTTGACTATAAGGCTTATTATCAAAAGCTAACAGCTATTGATAGAATTACTGTTGAGTCTAGTCCAGGTGCGGTTGTGTATGTCAAAGATTCCTTTGACGACGACTATTACAGACATGTAGTTGGTCCAACTGGTATTTTGGACTTCTATGATGATGAAGCTACAATTTCTGCATTTTATTTCTGCGGAATGCACCTAAATCCAATGACTGATGAAACAAGGTTAGAGCCAGAGGATGATGAATACTATGATACTGGTATTACAGTTTACTCATTGGATAGTATTACTAATCCAGTGAAAAATGGTGTTTATACTGTGGCGGCGACCGAAAGTTCTGAGGACGAGACTGATGCTGCTTTAAGCGCGGTTTCCGCAGATGAAGATAGTGGAGAAGTTACCGTTGAAGAGTCAGAAACTATTTATGATGAAGATGAAGCAACTTATACTTTACTATTGTCTGAAATTGTAAGTGATAGTGATCAGTATATTTGGTATAGAGGTCAATGGTATACTTTTACTTCAGATGGAGATGTATTATGTCCTGTTGAAGGATTGGTTGATTATATTTATGAGTTAATAAAAGGAGAGTATTAATATGAAAAAGAATTATCCTTATTTAAAAGATACCTCCTTTTTAAAAGAATTTGATGAAAATAGATTAAAAGAGCAGTATGTGAAAGTTACTGTTTTAACATGGGCGGAGAAGCCGCTTGAAAGCATCGAAGGACGAGTTATAAGTGGTACTATTAATCTTGATGGCTCTTCTTCAATTAGACGCACTTGTAATTTAACTATGGTTGCTGATGAAGCTGAAAATGATTTAACTAATATTGATAATATTATTTCAATTAATAAAAAAGTTGAATTAGAAATAGGCTTTTTAAATAATACAGAATATTATACTCAGTATCCTATGATATGGTTTCCGCTTGGAGTATATGTAATTATTACACCGAGCATATCTCATACTTCAAGTGGAGTGACTATATCATTACAGTTAAAAGATAAGATGTGTTTACTTAATGGAGAGTGCGGAGGTACTCTTCCAGCATCTACTACTTTTGACCAATATGATACTGTTGATGAGACTGGTGCTTATGTTACTTTATATCCTACTATATATCAGATTATACAAGAGGCAGTTAACCACTTTGGCGGAGAACAGCTTGCTAAAATTATCATTAGTGATATTGATACAAGAGTAAAGAAGGTTATGAAGTGGACTGGTAGTTCACCTTTATATATTATTACTACTTTTGATGATGAAGGTAATACTCAATATACAGCAACTACTAATGGTAGTAGTTTAACTGATGATAGCACATATACAATGTATGAATATGGTAGTGATGTTGGTTATATTTACACTGATTTTATTTATACAAGTGATTTAGTTATTGATGCGGGCGGTACTGTTTGTGATTTATTAGATAAAATTGTATCTTATTTAGGTAATTATGAATACTTTTATGACCTTGATGGCAATTTTGTATTCCAAGAGATAAAGAATTATTTAAATACAAGTCAGTCAACTGTTATTTTAAATGAATTAACTAAAGATGACTATTTAGTTGATATGAGTAAAGGTAAAGCTGTTTATGTATTTGATGATAGTAATTTAATTACCTCTTATAGTAATAATCCTCAATTTAATATGATAAAGAATGACTTTATTGTATGGGGAGTGCGGGAAGACGCGGAAGGTAATGAATATGATATTCGTTATCATCTTTCTATTGATACTAAACCTACTGTTGGAAATACTTATAAAGTTTTCTTTTATGAGGATGATGATGGATTAATAAAAGCTAAATGTCCAATGCATTATGATAGTACGGATGATTTTCCAGAACAAGGTGTCGAAGAAGTATTCTATATGGATGATAGTACAAGTATTATTTATAAGTGGGATGCTGATGCACTAGAATACGCGGAAATCACTGTTGGACTGGAAGAGGTAACTACTACAGACTGGCGCACGGAGCTATATTTATCGGGTTCCGCGGCTGAACCACTTGGAATTGACTCTAATTATTATTATACAGAGTTGAAGAATGAATGGCCGAAGCTTTATGATGTACAGAACGGGGAATTTTACGCGGATGCTATTAATTATCCTTGGGATATTGATTTCTTCTTAGATTTTATTGATACTGGGGCTGCGGTTTCAGAGATTAGTATATCTAATATAGGAAGAAGAACTAAGGTGGTGGTTGATAGTGATGTTAATTGCGTGTTTGAACCAGATATACCTGATTTGGTGTTACTTAATACTGCGGATGAAAATATTGCTGATTTGCGTCAAGAGTGCGAAGATAAAGGTCAAGATTATATTCAACTTGATAGCGCGGTCTATGCGTTAATTACTGGCGGCGGTACGTCAAACTCTGCATATGAGTATGTTAGAGAGTTATTGTATCAATATACAAGTTATAATGAAAGTATTACTTTATCAGCAATTCCTATTTACTATTTGGAACCAAATACAAGAATTACTGTACGAGATCCTAAGAGTGGTATATATGGGGATTATATGATGAATTCAATCAGTATTCCTCTTGATGTATCAAGTGCAATGACAGTATCATGTACACGAGCTTTAGAGAGAATATAAGGAAGGAGAGAAAAGGATTATGGCTTACTCGATTGGGCAATTTAGGCGCAGTCAGTTGGATTCTTACACCACCGATTTAAGTTTCACACAGAGTTTGTTAGTTGATGAAAATGATATTATTAATTTCTATAACCCTTGTTTATATTTAAGTGGTTCTAATGTAGTTTCTTCTTTATATAGCTATTATTTAAAGTTTGAAGTTACTCAATCAGAAACATGGGCGCAAGATTTTACTGTTACATTAATTAATGGAGAATTAACAGAAGATAATACTCAAGAAGTGAAAATATTATCAGTGCCGAAGGGCGTTGGTACTACTACCTTTGAGTTAATTTTTCATCCTAATTCAACATATAATGAAATTGTATTTGATTTATCAAGAATTGTAGCAGACTTTTATCAAGAGAATGATGATGGAACTGAAGGTCGTGTAATGAATGTTACAGTTGATGCCTTTGCTATTGTTGATAACCTTGTAACAACATTATCTACTCTTTACGATGACTTAACGGAATTAAAGAAGATAGGTATCCAGGGTCCGCCTGGTATGATGTTTGTTATTGATGGTGAAGAAATGCGGATAGGCAGAACTGGTATTTATGAATTATATAATGATGACATTACAATATCTTATCTTGGGTTTGTAGTGAAAGATTCCACATTTACTCAAGATGGAAAAGATTTTTTTATATTAGATTTTAAGTATTAAGGAGGATATGCGCGGATGGATTCGTTCTATGGTGGAAGACCTGGGTTTTCCTTTATTATAGTCGCGAACTATGCTTCTATAGATGAGATGGTTGAAAACTTTCAGCAAGGTCCTTCTTATGAAGCAGTTCACTTTGATGAACACGTATTGATTAACACTGAAAATAAAAATGACCCAGATAATGGTAAGATTTATAGACGTGGTTATGATTATACGAATGATTTAGGTGGAGCTATCTATGTAGGTACTATTGTTGGACCTGCGGGCAAGGCACCTATGTTGGAATTTACCTCCCTTGCGAAAGTGCAAGCAATGCAAGAGACAGAAGGCTATGATTATCGTTATAGTGAAGGTTCTTATACTGTTGAGAATAGTGATTTAGTTCCTGGAGCAGACGGAGAAGGTAATTATAATGATGAAATTCAATGGGCTTGTTGTTCTGTAAGAGATGAAAATGAAGAAGATTGTATTGCTTATATTGGTTTTATTATTCCTTATTTGGTAGTTGATTTTACTGCGGAAAGTGTAGATGCTTATTATAATAGAAGTGATGATACTAATGATTTTGTTAATCAAAATTTAAGTGAGAGAACAGATGATGGTAGTCATACTTTTTATGAGAAGTGGCATTTTAGTATTCCTAAAGGTATTAAAGGTGAGAGTTTAAATAACTTTAGAGTAATGGTAGCAGATGATACTATTGAGGAATATGATGGTCAAGATGATGATATTGAGAATAGTAGACAAGTATTAGTTTATGATTATTATAATTATGATAATAATGAGACAGGAGATCCTGTAAGTATTTATCTTGGCGATTATAATATGATTGATAATATTGCTCTTGATGAAGAAGGTACTGTTACTATTACTTATAGTCACGATGATGTGGTAACTTATGAGAATTTATTTAAATGGATTGAGGAAGTTACTCTTGATACTACTAATGGACATTTTACAGTGAAATATAATTATGGCGCGGATGATGAAGAATCAACGACGTATGAGACTGACCTTGTGTGGGTTAGCGGTATCGATATTTCACAAAGTGGTGTAGTTACTGTTAGTTATATTAATGGAACCAGTGAGACTCTTGATACTGTTTTGAACTTTATTCTTGAAATGACTATCACTGATGATTACCATTTAATTGTTTACTATAGTAATCCAGAAGTTAGAGCTGCTATTGTTGAAGCGGGAACTAATTATGCGAACTATGGTGATGGCGACTGGTTAGATTTAGGTAGTGTTAAAGAAGAGAATGGTATCTTAATTGGTTTGAACCTATCTCTAACTGATTATCCAGATTTAGAAGATATTACTACAGCAGTTGCATGGTTGAATAGTGCTTATCCTAATGGTTTAACTGGTACTAACTTAAAAGGTAAAGTAGTGACTATTGGTGATGATGATGACACTAAACTATTTTATGCTTTTGATTATACTATTACAAATGGTTCATATGCAGGGTGGTATTATCTAGGTACTTGGGAGTCAGATGCTTCAACATTGTTTATGGTATCTACTGAAGATGCAAGTGATGATTTAAGTAGTAAACAGACAGCTCTTAGTGTAAGCGGTTTGTGGTTTGTAGTGGAGGAATAAGATGAATGATAAGTTTGTTCATGTGTCTGGTCCCTTCACTGCGAACTCAGACGTTGTAAGTTATATTAAGAGTAATTATGACTCTGATATGAAGTATATAAAGAAGTGCGGTATTCAAAGTGAAGTGGGCAATTTTGTTAATATTAATGGGCAAAAATTTGAAATAGGTAAGACAGGAATTTTAGAATTAAATGACGTAAAGATTACTTCTTTATATTTTTCGCAGGATGAACCTGCTTCATCTTTAGTGGATGGAATTCTTGAATAAAGGAGATTACAAGGATGGCAAGAATTACTGAATTAAGGATTAAAGGTGAAGATGGCACCTTTACAGAGACTTATCCTATTGGAGCGGAAGCTACTAATGTTATAACTTCTGAGAATGTGAATGTTGAAACTGCTCTTAATAATTTGGCTAGTGATATTAGTGATTTAGAAACTGATTTAGCTAATCAAGTTAGTGCTTTGCATGTGAGTATTGAAACTGCTTTTAATAATTTGGCTAGTGATATTAGTGATTTAGAAACTGATTTAGCTAATCAAGTTAGTGCTTTGCAGAGTGGTAAAGCTAATGTATATCATGCTTCAACTGAAACAACTTATGGAGCTGGGTCAGAAACATTATATGGTCACTTGAAGATAAGTGATAATTATAGTGAAGAAGGTTCAGACCCGACATTGACAGCTTTAAGTATCGCTGGTGCATTGGCTTTATTCAAGAAGGTTATGAATTTTCAGATACTGGATGATGAAAAGTTGTACTCAGCGTTAAATACGGCTTATTATAATAGTGATAAAGCCAGTAGATTGTATTTAGTGTCAGATTATTTTGAAATAAGTGATGATGGCACTACATTAACTATAATAACAGATTAAAAGGAGAAAGTAAATGGCTATTACAAAATTAGTTTTGAATGGAACTGAATATGAAATTGGTAATTTAGTCAATACGACTGGTCCAATGCTTTATGATGGCATTGAACTAGAAGATTACACTTGGGCTGACTTTCGGACTATGTGTAATAATGGTGATTTTGAAAATCTTCGTGAAGGAGATTACAAGACGATTAAATTAACTACTGGTGAGACAGTGGTTATGCAGATTGCAGGTATTGATACCTATTACAAGACAACTGATGTATCT
>Ga0192240_10201_pt1 | contig 27645 bp, 19 predicted proteins | sample Koala_Koa27_H3_FD_131237 | JGI IMG/M metagenome (GOLD analysis project Ga0192240, IMG submission 131237) | Enriched cells from koala feces incubated with labeled cellulose particles, San Francisco Zoo, California, United States - Koala_Koa2-7_H3 ...
GGCAGCTTTTGCTCTTAGCTTCACTGCGTTTTACGCTGTAAGACCTGAGGAGGAGATACGTCTGTTTCAGGCGTTTTGTGGAAAATGGGAGGTATTATTTTGGTTTTATTATTTTTTGGTGTTCATTTCTTTGTGCTGACAAAGAAACGAACCAAAGAAAACAGCGCTTCGGTCTTTTCGCTACTTCGTTTGCTGTATGTCGGCTCGCAAAAGAACTCGCATTGCATGCTCAGACAGCTTTTGCTCTTGTTGCCTCCATACAGCTTCACTACGTTTTACGCTGCAAGACCTGAGGCGGAGGGTACGCCTGCTTCAGGCGTGTTGTGGAGGTGGGGTTTTGGGATTATACCATTACTTAAATCTATTCCTATAAAAGTTAACATTCCTGAATAGCGTGAGCGTGTTGGCAAACTTTTTTATTTTTGCGACGTATAATAAAATAAACTCCATGAAGATACTTCCGTTTGTATTGATATTGCTTGTATTTTTAGCAGCTAATTTTTATATCTTTTCGCGTTTCTGGCAGTTGATGCCGGCTAACCTGATAGGTCGGGTTTTGTTGGTTGTTTGCGGAATTTTGTTTGTTTCTTCTATATTTTTGTATGTACTGTTAGTGGATTCTATGCCTGTCCTTCTAACGACTGCTATCTATAAGATAGGGACTTCGTGGATATTTATTTTCCTTTATTTCCTGATGCTTTTTCTGGTATTGGATTTGCTTAAACTTACGCGTTGGCTACCGTTGCATAACTGGTTGCATGGAAACTGGTGGGGCTTTGCGGGGGTGATTGGCGTGGTCTTTTTTATCATGGCAATGGGCTATGTGAGGTATACCCATAAAAAGCGAGTGGAACTGACTTTGCATATAGATAAGCAGACAGCCGGCAATAAACCTTTGAAAATTGTAGCTGTGAGTGATATTCACCTGGGATATGGAATCGGAAAGAAAGAGTTGCAGAAGTGGGTAGAACTTATCAATAATGAGCATCCGGATGTGGTTTTGATTGCGGGAGATGTGATAGATACCAGCATAAAACCCTTGTATCACCAGCATATGGCGGAAACCTTCAAAGAGATAAAAGCTACCTACGGAATTTATACGTGCCTGGGCAACCATGAATATATTTCGGATGTTTCTAAAAGTATAAAGTTTCTGGAGAGTGCGGGCATACAGGTGTTGAAAGATTCTGTGGCTTTGGTAGATGATTTATTCTACATTGTAGGGAGGGACGACCGTTCCAATCCCCGCAGGAAACTGTTACGCCAGCTTACCGACTCCTTAGACCGGTCGAAGCCGGTTATTGTGTTAGACCACCAACCTTATCACCTGGAAGAAGCGGAAAAGAACCAGGTGGATTTTCAATTTTCGGGCCATACTCACCGGGGACAGGTCTGGCCTATTTCCTGGGTAACCGATAAGATTTATGAAGACTCTCATGGATATCTGCAGAAGGGAAATACTCATATTTATGTAAGTTCGGGCCTGGGTATCTGGGGAGGTAAATTCCGCATTGGTACGCAGTCCGAATATGTGGTTGTCAACCTGATTACCCGGTAGGGATGCCATAAGTTCCGGCATGCTTCTGAGCCTGTTGAAAAGGGAGCAGGTTTTGTAAATAGCGCTGTTTCCGGGCAGTGAGTTTTTCTGGGTTGGAACACCGCCTGCTCTTGCCGGAGGTGACAGGGAAACAGGCTCTTTTATAGTTGGATGTATGGAGTCCGGTCATTGCCGGGTGTATTACTGATTTCCTGATTACCGGTTTGCAGGTATAAAAAAATAATTGTATATTTAGGTACTACTCTTATATACTGATTTTATCTTCCCAATTTATTTATTCTGATATTCAGCCTGTTAGTATAATAAGCCTGTTTTTATCCCTAATCTTAACGCCTTAAGATGCCTGACTTAACGCCTTAAGTTAATACACTTAGTGCCTTAAGTTACCTGCACTTACCGCCTTAAGTGGGGTAACTTAGTGCCTTAAGTTTACTATCTTACCGCCTTAAGTTGAAAAAGTAGCTGGGTAAGGGAATAAGGGAATGATTTATGGGGAAAAATGATTCTTTTGACAACAGAAACACCTGTTTGCGGTGTATATAAACTATAAATAACCGTAAACTTTCTTAATGAAGGCAAGCAAAAAACCTCATTCCTTACTAAACGGGAACGAGGTTTTCAACAAGGGGATTTTACGAATGCAACTTTACAACTACTAAATAAAAGCCAGTAAAATAGAAAAAGTCTTTACCCTATTTTCTTATTTGTTGGTTATTGGTTGCCATTACTTTTTAAAAGATGAATAACCTCTTTTAAAAGTATGGTACTAATGCTTTAGAAACAAAGGGATTTCCTGATTATTTATGAGTAGGATTTCCTTCGTTAATTATTATTTCAAAGCTTTTATCTTCAAAGAGGTTCACGCTGAGGACGAGACTCTTTTCTTTTTTTGTCAGCATTGTCTCAAAATAGTTATTGTTACCCGGGTTATCTAAAAATGACTTCACACCGGCCAGGTCGCTATTATCGAGAATTTCCGAAATATTTGCAGGAGGAATGCCAAGAATGGTATTTACAAATTGCAGAAACAAGCCATTGTAGAATGTCACCTTTCTGGCAGGAGTAAAGAAACAGATGCCTTCTGCCGAACTCTGGATGTGTTGCAGCAATTTTTCACGTTCGAGGGCAATTTTGCTTTCTTTCTCTTTCAACCCCTGATAGTCCCGGATGATTTTTTCTCCTATCTCTCCTAATTCATCGTTGGAAAATGTTGGAAATACTCCTTCGAGTGAGTGATTGGTAATAGCCACAGAGAAGTCACGAAGTTCTTCGATGGTTCTGCCAAAATATCTGGCTACATAATTGATAAAAACCAACCCAATAAGGAACAGAAGCAGGATATAATAGAGAAAAGCATTGTCCGGTTTCAGAAAAGCTTTGGTCTGAATATCGTAGGGCAACGCTACCCGTATGAAATAGCTGTTGTAATTCTTTGCGTAATAGAGGTACTCCACCTGGTTGGATGCCGACTTTCTGATATCTATCCCTTTTCCTTTGGTTTCGGCTTCCCGCACTTCGGGACGCTCCGCATGATTCTCCAGTTGATGAGTGGCATGCATAATATTATCGTACCTGACTTGCCCGCTTTTTTCAATCCATGTGAGCCGAAGCTTGGCGGGAAGTAATGTCAATAAAGAGTCGAAATTGATTTCTTCTTCATTTACCGACCGCCTTATGTAGTTCGAAGCAATGTCCGCATAGGCATCCAACTTCTCTTCAAGGGCTTCTGTTTTATAGTTTTTAACCTGCGATTGCTGAATGACAATGATTCCAATGGCAAAAAAAGCAAAGATAATACAGAACCCTAAAGTAAGTTTTTGTCTGTAATTTAATTTCATAAGTTACTTTTTAAACTTTGTTATGTTTGTGCTTCAATACTTTGGCATCAATATAAAATACGATTTCTTCGACAATATTGCTGCAATGGTCGCCAATACGCTCTATTTTGCGTATCTGGAGCATCGTTTTCATGGCGCATTCCGCTTGGGAAGGGTCTGTTTGTATGAAGGCAGCCAGCTTTTTAAAGGCATTGTGATAATATTTATCAACTTCTTCGTCACTGCTAAGTATTTTTCCCGACAGACGGGTGTTTTCAGACTCAAGGGCAACGAAGCTGTCGGAAAGCATGGAAATAACCGTATCGAACATCTTTTCAATTTCCAGTTCTTCTTTTAGTTCGCCCGAAATAGAATCGCAACTTTCTTCAATAATATGTCTTGCAATACCATCTGCGAAATCACCGATTCGTTCCAGGGCACCGCTTATTTTCATGACAGACAACACCAGGCGCAGGTCAATGGCAACGGGGTTGAACAAGGCTATGTAGTTTTCGCAATCACTATCGACCTTCAGGTCAAAAGAATTGACACGCTTTTCACGACTGATAACTTCCCTGGCCTGTTCAATATCGTTGGTCAGAAAAGCTTGTTTGGACTTCTCAAGCTGTGATAAAACCAGCTTCCACATGTCACTCAACTCTTCTTTGAGTGCCATAAGTTCTCTTTCTGTATGTTTCATTTTTATAGTTTTACTGATTAACCGAAACGTCCTGTAACGTATCGTTGGGTTTGTTCTTTTTCCGGATTGATAAACATCTTTTTGGTATCACTGAATTCAATCAGTTCTCCCAGCATAAAGAATCCGGTTTTGTCACTTACACGGGCTGCCTGTTGCATGTTATGCGTAACAATAACGATGGTGTATTGATTCTTTAATACGTGAATGAGTTCTTCAATCTTTGAGGTTGAAATGGGGTCAAGGGCAGATGCCGGCTCATCCATCAGCAAAATGGAGGGCGAGATGGCAAGGGCACGGGCAATACACAGGCGTTGTTGCTGTCCTCCTGAGAGTTCGAATGCCGATTTTTTCAGTTTGTCTTTTACTTCGTCCCAAAGCGCTGCGCTTTCCAGGGATTCCTGAACCCGTTGCTCAATGAATTTTTTATCGTTCACTCCGTTTACCCGCAGGCCGTAGGCCACGTTTTCAAAAATGGATTTGGGAAAGGGATTGGGCTTCTGGAAAACCATTCCTACATTTTTTCTCAGTTCGTCTACATTGACAGATTTGCCATAGATGTCTTTACCGTCTACCAGGCATTCTCCGGTAAGGCGGGTACCCGGTATCAAATCATTCATACGGTTAAAAAGGCGCAGGAAAGTAGATTTTCCACATCCTGACGGACCGATAAAGGCCGTTACCGTATTGGTTTCCATTTCCATACTTATGTTTTTGATAGCATGGAAGTCACCATAATAAAAATCAACGTTTTTTGCTTCTATCATTTTGTTTTTAATTTGTCTTTACTTTATTGCTGAAATGGCGTCTCAGGTAAGTTGCCAGTAAATTCATTGCCAGTACAATTACAATCAGTACCAGTGCTGTTCCGTAGGCAATGGGACGGGCTGCTTCCAGGTCTGTTCCACTGGTGGCAATTACATAGAGGTGGTAGGGAAGTGCCATTACCTGGTCGAAAACACTGGTGGGCAGTTTCGGCAGGAAGTAGGCAGCTACCGTGAACAGAATTGGGGCAGTTTCGCCCGATACCCTACCTACTGCCAGAATGAGCCCGGTAATGATATTGGGAAAAGCCATGGGTAAAATTACCCTCCATATAGTTTGTAGTTTGGTAGCTCCCAGGGCAAGACTTCCTGTACGGAAAGAATCGGGAATGGCTTTTAAAGCTTCTTCTGTGGTTCGTATCACCAGTGGAAGAACCAACAGGCCTAAGGTGAAAGAACCTGCCAGGATGGAGTCGCCAAACCCAAGGGAATTTACAAAGAGTGCCATACCAAACAAACCGAAAATAATAGAGGGAATACTGCTCAGGTTGTTGGTCATAACGCGGATAAACTGGATAATTTTTCCGTTTCCCGCGTATTCGGTGGTATAGATTGCCGACATCACTCCCAGCGGGAATGCGATGACCATACTTCCCAGTACCAGGCAGAAAGTTCCCACGATGGCGGGAAATATACCTCCTCCCATCATTCCGTCTGTAGGCGCGGTGGTGAGAAACTTCCAGCTGATTACACCAATTCCGTTGAATATGATGAAACCCAGTATCCAGAACAGGATTCCTACCACCAGTATACCTAATATTTTAAAGATGGTAAACGCTATATTCTGACTTAAATTCTTATCCATATTTATAATCCTTTATTAGGTTGGCGTTTCGAAATGATTTCCGCGGATATGCTGATAATCATTGTAATAATAAATAGTATACATCCCAACATAAAAAGCGCCTGGTAATGCGGTCCTCCTGCCGGGGCTTCGCCCAATTCGGCTGCGATGGTTGCCGGAATGGTACGTACCGGTTCAAAAAGTGTATGCGGAATGACTGCCGCGTTTCCGGTAACCATAAGTACCGCCATGGTTTCTCCGATGGCGCGTCCGATACCCAACACTACAGCAGCGGAAATTCCCGATGCCGCGTAGGGGATGATAATTTTATAGATGGTTTGCCATTTACTGGCTCCCAGTCCCAGACTTGCTTCCCGCATGGCTCTTGGTGTATTGCGCATGGCGTCTTCTGCCACGGTAATGATAGTAGGGAGTGCCATAATAGCCAGGATAACGCTTCCTGCCATCGCAGTTTCCCCTACCGGTAGGTTGAAAACTTTCTGGATAAGCGGGACAATTACAACCAACCCGAAGAAACCGTATACTACAGAGGGTATGCCGGCGAGTAACTCAATGGTTGGTTTTAGTATTTTACGTATCCGTTCACTTGCTAATTCCGAAAGATAAATAGCTACTCCAAGCCCCAGGGGAAGTGCGATGAGAATAGCAAATATACTTACCCACAGTGTTCCCAATATGAGTGGAAGTACGCCGAACTGAGGGGATGGTGTGGAAGTGGGCATCCACTCTTTCCCACCAAAGAAGTCGGAAAAATGAATTTTCTCATCCCGTAACACTTTCACTTCCGCACTGTTTCCAGGCAGATACTGTTTGGGAATAAAGGCGATGATAGCGGGGGTAGCAGCAATGTATTCACCCAGTTTTTCAGGAAGAAGTTCATAGTCTTCTCCCATCTCTTCTTCGGGATAGTGCTGGAATATTTCTTCAAACCGGAAAGGTTCGATTTCCATATCCACTCCACCCACATCTTTCCAGTTGTCAATTTCCCAGTCAAATATTTCTTTAATCTGATAGGGAGTAAGTTTGTTTACCGGATTATCGGCATTGATGCACAGGGCATATCCTTTTTCAACGGCAGGACTATTAAACAAGCCAAATCCTTCTTTAAAAAGAAAGATTACTATCAGCAGGATAACAATACTTGTGATAGCTCCGCTTACCGTGAGAATGCCTTCGATAATGCGTTCTAAGAATCGTTTAAATTGTTTCATGTCTTTATCGGGTGATTGATAGGGAGGTTATAACATGTGTTTGCGTTTTGTAAGCTTTAAACAGTTAGTTAAGAAGTTATCGCTTTGCCTGTAATTATTAAGGTTTAAGTAGTTGTAAAAGTGTCAGGGTTACCAGGTATGGATGATGAGTTAACTTTTACTATCGGGTTGTGGCGGTAAAGCGATTTTAACTTCTCTAACTAACGTTGTTTACTGATTTTGTCATGTGAAATTACACTGCTTTGTTATCCTTTTATCAATCTTTAATTGCTTACTTTTATTTTACAGTGATGAAACCAATATCACTTACTATTTTTTGACCTTCCGCGGAAAGTACGTAATCAATGTAAGGTTTAACTGTTTTTTCGGAACCGGTTACGTAGTAGAAATACAAGGGACGTACAATGGGGTAGGTTTCGTTCTTGGCATTTTCTACTGAAGGTTCTGTAAAGGTGTTTCCTTTGTCATAAGAAACGTGAACGGCTTTTACATCTTTGTTCAGGTAAGCCAGGCCGACATAGCCGATAGCTCCTTTTGTCTGGCTAATGGATTGTATGATAGAACCTGTGGCAGGCATACTCATAATTCCGTTCATGTAGTTTTTGTTTCTTAATACGCTTTCTTTGAAGAACTCATAAGTACCCGAAGAGGTTTCACGGGAATAAGGGACGATTTTAAGGTCTTCGCCACCTACTTCTTTCCAGTTTTTGATTTTACCGGTAAATATACCTTCCAGTTGTTCACGGGTCAGGTTGGTAACTTTATTGTCCGGATGTACTACTACAGCAAGGGCATCATAGGCAATGATAACTTCTTTTACATTTTTACCGCTTTCCTGTAGCTTTTGTTTTTCGTCAAACTTTATTTTACGTGAAGACTGGGCAATATCGGTTGTACCTTCCATCAGGGCAGATATCCCTACACCACTACCACCACCTGTTACGGTTACGGTCTGACCGGGGTTGGCTTTCATAAAGCTTTCTGCTTCTTTTTGTGAAAGGGGAAGTACTGTATCTGAACCTTTAATTTTCTGAGCGAATGAACCTGTACATACAGATGCTAATAAAACGGATGCTAAAATAATCTTTTTCATGACTTGTTATTTTTTAGTTGTTGTTTTTAAATTAAAATTTATATTGCATGCGCAATGTGAACACATCATTTTTAATGTTGCTGTCATATCCCGCAATGTGATTGGTTTTTTCGTTGTTGTTAAATTCGTAATAGGCTTGCAGGCGAAGGCTGTTGTTTATTCTCCACAAAGCGCCCACACCTATTGTGTTTTGAGATAAATCGTATTTATTAGTTCCGTTTTGTCCTACTTCATCACCCGATACTTTGGTGTTTGGGTCATACCAGTCGAATTTAAATACGGCAGAGAAAGGCAGTTGACCAATGTCCTGGATAAAAATTACGTATCCACCACTGAAGTTTCTTTTGTAGGTGTCTACTTCCGGTAGTTTAGAGTCGTTGGGACTCTTGGTGCTTTTTTCTGTGCCGGGTTGTTTACCGAAAAGATACTCTGCGCGAAGTTGTGTCATACCGGTGGTTTCTCCATATACAGAGAATTGTGCATCGAAGCCGACGTATTCCCTGGAGGCATATTTACCGATGTTAGATTCGTTGTTGTTTAGTACAAAGCTTGTGTTTTGCATGCTGTATACGTTCTCTGTACCTTGATAAACGCCACCATTGTAGTAGGATGCTCCCAGGCCCAGCGAGATGTGGTTACCAAAAATCTTGTTGGCGGAAAGGTGTCCGATAAAGTCTTTGCGACTGTCTGTTTCCTGTTTGATTCCATTTCCTGCGAAAAGTCCGGCTTCCAGTTTCAGAATGCTCCAGGGTGAGGTTTTAGGGGCTTGCAGAATAATCATCGCTCCTAAGTCGCGTTCATCGGGAAAAAGGTTCTGAAACACGGTTGAGCGTTCGGGAGATTCGCGTCTGGAAGAGGAATAACTGATTTCGTTTCCAAAAGGACGGTCAAATATACCGGCACGAAGCTGGATGGAGTTAAACCAGGGATCCTTAATGTTTAAGTAGGCATCTTTAAAACCTACTCCTTTTTCGGTAATATCGAGTTGAAATACTCCGGATGCGATGCCTTCTTCGTAGGTGAATTTAATACGTCCGCGACGGATACCTATTCTGTTGAACGACTTATCGGGATGTTCATTGGAAGTGCCGACTTTTAGACTGGCATCCTCCTGTCCCCATTGGTACTGTCCCTGGATGTAACCGGATACTTTAAATTTCTTAAGTTTGTCTACTGCGTTTTGTAGTGCGTCTGTTTCTTGCTGTAGCTCTTCAAGGGGAGTCAGCTCAACTTCTTGTGCGAAAGTTGAAAAAGAGAATAACAAAGTGCCGAAAAGAGCCAGCATGTAATGTTTGTTCATAATAAGTCTTTGAATTGTTTTGATGTTACAAAAGTAGGAGGTTGCTATTACACCTATTTTAAGGGAACATTACAATGCTATTACATTACAAGGAGTGTTGATGAATGGAAAATGAAGTTATTTTTTACTGATTCAGGAAGATAGGGGTAAGTTTGTAATGAGTTTGAAATACGTGTAAAATAACGGTTACGGCTTCCTGGGAATTTTAATTCATGGGCTTTAAAAAAGATTTTAAAAGAGTGGGTGTATGGGCAAAAAGGGTGGGAATAAATTGTGGGGATATTTGTAAATGGGTTGATAGAAAGGAAGATACATTAAAAACAGGACGATACAATAAAGCGGGAACCGGGCTGGTAGTTGTAACCGGGAATGTGATTTGAAGGTTGGGAGTGTTTGCAAACACAAAAGTGTTAGTAATATTCCGGGAGAAACTATATAGTGGCGATTTGAAATAAAATTACTGACCGGGTTATTTTCCCGGACAAGGAGTGTGGGTTTTTTTGGCAGGAAACCGGTCCTGTTATAATGAAATAAAATTAAGAAAATATATGATATTTTTAACTGAAAAACTTACGATTCCGTAGTAACTTTAAGCGATTTTAATACGGATTTATAACCTAATTGAATTTATGAAAAGTCATTCTTATAAACTTTTTTTGGAGACGCTGCATCTCAAAGTTCCCGATAGGCGAAAACTGGTGGTGCAGCTTATGGATTTACTTTGTATAGAAAAAGAGGCTGTGTATAGAAGGTTACGCCAGGAAGTTGCTTTTTCTTTTTCGGAAATCGAACTGATTGCAAAGAATTATAATATTTCTTTGGACTATATAATCGGGGGACGTCATACGGACGATATGATTTTTTACCTGCGGGATTACGATTTCATAAATACTCCTTCCTCTTATAAAGCCAGTACGCAACAATACATTGATGAGATAGCTGCGGTTAAAGACGCGCCTGAATCTGAAGTTGGATTTGCTGCTAACTCTTTGCCTTTGACATTATTAGAAAGTAGGATATATAAAAATATTCATCGTTTTATTGTGTATAAATGGCTGTATAAATATGGGAAGTGTGAGAAAATTCCACTGTTCAGCGATTTGGTTTTGCCGGAACATGTTTCTTATTTCAACGATTTATATATGCAGGCGCTGATGCATGTGAAGTATACCTACTATATTTTTCCCGAAGATATTGTGGGCCCCCTGTTAAAAGATATTTCCTATTTTGTATTGGTTGGGTATATTACGCAAGAAGAGGAAGAGGAAATGAAAAAAGAGCTTTTTGAGTGGCTCAACTATCTGGAAAGGCTTGCCATGACCGGGAAATTTCCTACCGGAAACAGAATTGATTTTTTTGTAACCCCTTTAAGTATAGAGACCGGTTATAGTTATCTGGATTCAACCAATTATAAAGTAGCTGCATTTAAACTATTTAATTTAAATAACCTGGCTTCGGCAAATTCGAACTCTATTCCCCATGTGGAAGCCTGGTTACGGGCACTGAAAAAGTCATCTATAGAAATATCGGTCAGTGGTGAGTTACAAAGAAGAAAGTTTTTTGAAGATCAACGGCAATTATTGGAATTAAAGAATTGATGGAAAATAGAAGTAAAAGGAATCTATAGGTAAGATAGGGTAAGATTTGAATAAGCAAAGATACAGGAATCAGTAAAAGAAAATAAGGGAACTTCTTTTACTGATTTTTTTATTGTAATAGTTGCTTATCATTCTGTAGAACCCGGATAGTAAAAGAAAAAAGGTAGGTGGGGGTTTAAACTCCTTATACGGATTCTGCCTGTTGATTAGTCTTGGTAACAGGGGGTAAGGCTTATGGCCGGTTATGTTCCGGCATTTTTCAGGTAATGACTAAAGGGTTGTGAGAGTAAATTATGCTAAAGAAGTTATGGTATGTGTGGACTGAGCGCTGAAAAGGGGAGGGTGTGGCGAAAAGAAGACAAAACAAAAGATTTAATTTGCCGGGAATAAACCCGGGATAACCTTCTCTGTTGATGCTGGCTCAAACTCTGACAGGTACTATTCCGGATGGCTACCTATAAGTTGGCTGCAAGGAATTTTTTCATGGTCTCAACTTTCATTCCCCTGCGGTTTGCATAATCTTTTAACTGGTCTTCCCCGATTTTGCCTACTGAAAAATAACGGGCTTGTGGATGTGCTATCATCAGCCCGCTTACGGAAGCATGTGGATGCATGGCTCCGTTTTCTGTGAGTGTGATGCCTATTTCTTCAAAATTCAATAGTTCATCTAAAATGAAATTCACCGACTGATCGGGTAAAGAAGGATAACCGATTGCAGGACGTATTCCCTGGAAATGTTCGTGTAGCATCTCTTTTATGGAGAGATCCTCTTCTCTGGCGTATCCCCAGGCTTCCTTACGGATGTATTCATGCAATTTCTCTGCGGCAGCTTCTGCCAATCTGCTGGAAATAGTCTGAATGAGTAAATGTTTATAGGGGTCATTTTTATAAAACTCTTCTGTAGCTGTATTAAAAGTAGTGGCAAAAACTCCTACGGTGTCTTTACCTCCCAGGGCAAGCGGGCGCACAAAATCACTCAGGCATAAAAAGGGTTCTCCCGGTTTATAAGTGGTTTGTTGCCTTAAAAGGGGTAAGGTAACCTCATCTAAAATCAGGTTATCACCGTTTGAATTGGCTTTAGTAAGTCTATAAACCGCATTAACTTCAAAGTCTTTATCCAACTCGTTAATCATGCGGTTTGCTTCTTTAAATAGCTGCATGGCTTCGGAAGCTTTCATTTTGTCCGCTTCGGGAAAGTTTACCAACCATCCGGCACGACAGGCATCGCATCCATGCAGGTCGGCAATGCCGGCAAAGCGGGGTTGAAATCCCCATGCATGAAAAAAGTAAATCCAGTTTATATAGTCTGTTAGTTCATGTATCTTATATCGGATAATCATTTTCAGCGTGTACTTATTTAGTAATACCTGGTTGATAACTGCTATGAAACGGGTTACAATGAGTTTATGTCCTTCTGAATTGTAGTGCCTGGCCGCGATAGGAGTCCGCTATGGTTCCTTCATTATAGATTAATTGTCCGTTTATAAATGTTTTTTCTACCCGGGTAGAAAACTTTTTGCCTTCCAGCGGACTCCATCCACACTTGCTGAGTATGTGTGAATTGCTGAGTGTCCATTCGGATTGGGGATTAAGCAAAACCAGGTCTGCCTGATATCCCTCACGGATAAATCCACGTTTGTGGAGCTGGTAAAGTTCTGCGGGGGTATGACACATTTTTTGCACTACCTGTTCTAGGCTGATTACTCCTGCTTTGACCAACTCCATCATAGAAATTAAGGAGAATTGAATCATAGGCATGCCGGATACGGCTTTCAGGCTTCCTCCTTCTTTTTCTGCCGGCAGATGGGGGGCATGGTCGGTTCCAATCACATCAATGATATGGGTGTGCAATGCTTTCCGGAGAGCGTCACGGTCTGTTACTTTTTTGATGGCCGGGTTGCATTTTATCCGGCTTCCCAATGTGTCGTAATCCTCTTGGGAGAAGAGTAGATGCGGAATACATACTTCGGCGGTAATCTTTTTTTCGGAGACAGGCAGGTTTTCCAGTAATGTTAATTCCTTTTCCGTAGTAATGTGAAGCAAGTGTAGGCGTGCTCCGGTTTCTTTTGCCAGTTTTACAGCCAGGGAAGAAGAGGCGAAGCAAGCTTCTTCACTGCGTATATAAGGATGATAGTGTATGCCGGGGTCTTCTCCGTATTGTTGTTTAAACAGTTCCGTGTTGTGCTGAATAATGGACTGGTCTTCGCAATGGGCAGCAATGAGTAAGTCGGTATGAGTGAATAGCTTTTTAATGGCATCAATCCGGTCTACCAACATATTGCCGGTACTTGAACCCATAAAAAGTTTAATACCACACACTTTTTGAGGGTCTAATTGCGAAATTTGTTCCAGGTTATCATTAGTAGCTCCAAAGTAGAACGAGTAATTAACCAGGCTTTTTTCCGCACCCAGCTTGAATTTTTCTTCCAGGGCTTCCAGGCTGGTGGTTTGGGGAATTACGTTAGGCATATCCATGATAGATGTTACCCCGCCGGCTACGGCAGCTTTACTTTCCGAGAAAATATCGGCTTTTTGCGTTAATCCCGGCTCGCGAAAGTGTACGTGGTCATCAATGATTCCCGGAAGCAGGTAATGAAAGCGGGCATCTATTGTTTCCTGGCAAGGAATAGCGGGTTCTGCCTGATTCCGTAATATTTCTGCGATAATTTCGCCTTCTATAACCAGGGAACCTTCAAAAATTTCTCCTTCGTTAATGATTCTGGCATTCTTAATCAGTGTACGTTTCATAGGGGGTACAAACTAGTTGGCCATAAGCCGGGTGATAAAAGTTTTGTATACGTAAAAATAATTAGTAAACTACCAATTGGAGGTTGCCGGTTTCTGCGGGTATTTGCGAAACCAGCTGCCTATTTTCATGCTGATAACACCAAAGACAGCTTCTCCGAAAATACTGCTGTTCATTTTGGATACGCCTTTTTCCCGGTTGATAAAGATTACGGGAACTTCTATGATTTTGAATCCGCTTTTATAGGCCGTGAATTTCATTTCTATCTGAAAGGCATATCCTTTAAACTGAATCTGGTCTAAGTCAATGGTTTCCAATACCTGACGGCGATAGCATACAAATCCGGCGGTGGTATCCTGTATGGGAAGCCCTGTGATAAAGCGTACGTATTTCGAAGCAAAGAACGACATGAGGATTCTCCCCATGGGCCAGTTCACTACATTCACACCGGTGATGTATCGGGAACCAATAGCCATATCTCCTCCCTCCACAGTGCAGGCTTTGTAGAGCCTGGGTAAATCATTTGGATTGTGGGAGAAATCGGCATCCATCTCAAAAATAAAAGCGTATTTATGTTCAATGCACCACTTGAATCCGGTGATATAGGCAGTTCCTAATCCTAATTTGCCTTTTCGTTCAATCATAAACAGGCGATCGGGAAACTCTTGCTGAAGTTGCTTAACGATAGAGGCAGTTCCATCCGGTGAGTTATCTTCAATAATAAGAATATGAAAACACTTCTCTAAGCCAAAAACAGCCCGGATGATATTTTCTATATTCTCCTTTTCATTGTAAGTGGGAATTATAACTATACTATCGGATATATCCATCGTTTTTTTATGTTAATAATGATTAGTAGTCACCACCCTGTGATTAAGATTAATAGATTAGGGAGTTATAGCCTTGGTGTTCTTTTTGCCGGTTGTTCTTTTATTGAAGTTGACAATGTAGCTACTAATCCAATTTGTTCCAATCACAAAAGTAATTATTTTAACGGTGTTATAACAAATAGTAAAGCTAATTTCTTGGAATTATTTTAGTAATTTTGCATTCGCATTCAAAAATCTCCCCACGTATTACACAGATTAACACAGATTATTTTTTCTAATGATTTATAATTTGTTGGATGTGTGGTGAGCAATATGCTCTTAAATGAGTTAATTATAGCATGGATATAACTGAACTTCAAAGCATTTACGCTAAACATCCCAATACGGCCGCATTTGCAGGTTTATTAAAAGACCCTTCCGTTACAAATTTGTTTCTGGAGGGTATGTGTGGTTCTTCATTACCTCTTTTTATTTCTTCTTTTCTGAAAGGCAAACAGCACTCTTTTGTTTTTGTATTGAATGACCTGGAAGATGCCGGATATTTTTATCATGACCTGATTCAGATTAACGGAGATAAGCAGATTCTGTTTTTTCCTTCTTCGTACAGGCGTGCCATTAAATACGGACAGAAGGATGCTGCCAATGAAATTCTGAGGACTGAAGTATTAAGTCGTCTGCAAAAAAGCGATGAAACGCTCTGGGTGGTTACCTATCCGGATGCGTTGGCAGAAAAGGTGGTTTCCCGTAAGGAACTCACGGACAAAACCCTGAAATTGGGGGTTGGCGAACGGGTAGATACTTCTTTCATTACTGATGTGCTTTACAGTTACGGTTTTGAACGGGTGGATTATGTGTATGAACCGGGACAATATGCTGTGAGGGGTAGTATTATTGATGTGTTTTCTTTTTCCAGTGAATACCCTTATCGTATTGACTTTTTCGGAGACGAGGTGGAGAGTATCCGGACGTTTGAAGTAGAATCCCAGCTTTCCCGTAAAAAGAAAGAGAGCATTGCCATTGTGCCCGAACTCTCCGATAAGAATGGAGAGGGCGTTTCATTCCTGGATTTTATGCCGGCAAACAGCCTGCTTTTCTTTCGTGACCTTTTGTGGGTAAGGGAACGAATACAGGCTGTCAGGGAAGAATCAATTTCGGCACAAGCCCTGTTGGCCCAGGAGAAAGAGGAAACGGCAAACTATAATCTGGAGCGTAAACTGATTGATGGAAGTGAGTTTATGGTGAAAGCGTTGGAGTTCCGGCGCATGGAGTTTGGCAATAAACCGACGGGGACTCCACAGGCAGTTTTGCATTTTGACTGTTCGGTGCAGCCTATTTTCCATAAAAACTTTGAGTTGGTAAGTAGTTCTTTTAAGACCTACCTGGAGAATGGATATCAACTTTATATCTTGTCGGATAGTGTGAAACAAACCGAACGCATTAAAGCTATTTTTGAAGATAGGGGAGATGATATTCCGTTTACTGCTATCTCTAAGACCCTTCATGCGGGTTTTGCCGATAACAGCCTGCGCTGTTGTTTCTTTACCGACCACCAGATATTTGACCGTTTTCATAAATACAACCTCAAAAGCGATAAGGCACGTAGCGGAAAAGTGGCGTTGTCCCTCAAGGAACTCAATCAGTTTCAACCCGGAGATTATGTGGTGCATACCGACCACGGGGTAGGAAAATTTGCCGGATTAATTCGCTTGCCGAATGGAAATACCACGCAGGAAGTAATTAAGCTCATTTACCAGAATGAAGATGTAGTATTTGTCAGTATCCATTCCCTTCATAAGGTTTCTAAATATAAAGGAAAAGACGGAGAACCGCCACGTGTCAATAAACTGGGAACAGGAGCGTGGGAAAAGATGAAGGAGCGCACAAAATCCAAAATTAAAGATATTGCCCGTGACCTGATTAAACTTTATTCCCAACGCATTGAAGAGAAGGGATTTAGTTTCAGTCTGGATACTTTTCTTCAACGGGAACTGGAGGCCTCATTTATTTATGAAGATACTCCCGACCAGGTGAAAGCCACACAGGATGTAAAAGTAGATATGGAGAAAGACCGCCCTATGGACCGGTTAATTTGTGGTGACGTGGGTTTCGGTAAGACGGAAGTAGCCATTCGGGCGGCTTTTAAGGCTGTGGCCGATAATAAGCAGGTAGCTGTATTAGTGCCTACCACCGTGTTGGCCTATCAGCACTACAAAACATTCAGTGAGCGATTGAAAGATTTTCCCTGTCGGGTAGATTACCTGAGTCGTGCACGGAAGCCTGCGGAAGTAAAGAAAATTCTTCAGGACCTGAAAGAAGGAAAGATTGATATGCTGGTCGGCACGCACAAGTTGATAGGAAAAGATGTGAAGTTTAAAGATTTAGGTTTGCTCATTATTGATGAGGAACAGAAATTCGGGGTGGCTGTAAAAGAGAAGCTGAAACAGATTAAAGTAAATGTAGATACGCTTACGATGACTGCTACGCCTATTCCCCGTACACTGCAATTCTCTTTGATGGGTGCCAGGGATTTGTCGATAATCAGTACACCTCCGCCTAACCGATATCCCATTCAAACCGAAGTACACACATTCAATGAAGATATTATACGGGAGGCCATCAATTTTGAGTTAAGCAGGAACGGACAAGTCTTTTTTGTGAATAACCGGATTCAGAATATTGCGGAGTTGGCTGAGAAGATTCATCGTTTAGTGCCGGATGCGCGGATTTGCATTGGTCACGGACAGATGGAACCGGATAAACTGGAGAAAATCATTCTGGATTTTGTGAACTATGATTACGATGTACTGATTGCGACTACAATTATTGAATCGGGAATTGACATACCCAACGTAAATACAATTATCATTAATAATGCCCAGAATTTTGGGTTAAGCGACCTGCATCAGCTCCGCGGACGGGTAGGTAGAGGAAATCGTAAAGCTTTCTGTTATTTACTGGCACCTCCTTTAAGCACTTTAACACCGGAAGCCAAGCGACGTTTGCAGGCTATTGAAAATTTCTCTGACTTGGGCAGTGGTATTCACATTGCTATGCAGGATTTGGATATTCGGGGAGCGGGTAACATGCTGGGAGCAGAACAGAGTGGGTTTATTGCTGATTTAGGATATGAAACCTACCAGAAAATTCTGAATGAGGCCGTGAAAGAACTAAAGACAGAAGAGTTTGCCGATTTATATGCGGAAGAGTTGAAAGAAGGGGAAGAGAAAATAAGCGGGGAAGATTTTGTGAGTGAAACGACAGTAGAGAGTGATTTGGAATTATTATTCCCGAATGAATATATTCCAAGTAGTAGTGAGCGGATGCTTCTTTACCGGGAATTAGACCAGATGGAAGAGGATAAAGATGTATATAACTTCCAGCTTAAATTAGAAGACCGTTTTGGTAAAGTTCCCGATGAAGGTCTGGAATTGATGCGCATTGTCCGGCTGCGTAGGCTTGCCCGGGAGATAGGAGTAGAGAAAATCTTCCTGAAAGGAAGACGCATGTCACTCTATTTTGTGAGTAATCCCGATTCTCCTTATTACCAATCCAATGCTTTTGATAAGGTAATTCGTTACATGCAATCTAATGCCCGTAGATGTAACCTCAGAGAACAGAACAATAAAAGAAGCATGATTGTGAAGAGCGTAGACAGAGTGGAAACGGCGGTGAGTATACTGGAAGAGATTGTAAATTCGTAAATTCTGTTTGTTGCTTTGAGTGTAGGCTGACAATTTCTTTGTGTTTCTTTGCTTTTAGTATGCGGTTCATTTCTTTGTGCGGACACAGAAATGAATAAGGTAAAACTTAAACACAGGAATAATATAGTTATAAAGAAATGTATAGAAATAACATGCTCATAATCTAATCCATACGGGGCGACTTCTTTTTGTATGTCTGCAACACACCCGGCAAGAGCATTTTGTTCTGCCTAAGTTCCCGCAGCGTCAACGCAATGCATCCGGAAGGCTTCAAGAAGTAAAAGTTATCCGGTAAAAGTGAGTTTCTCTTACTGAAAGACTTCCGGCAAACGGAGTAGCGCAAGGAAACGTAATACAGCCTTTTTTGCAAATTTCTTTGTCTGTACAAAGAAATGAACCACATACCTATAAAAAAAGGAACTGACTACAAAGTCAATTCCTTTTTTGCATATCTTGTATGATGTTTTGAGAAACAGCGTTCTGTTTAGTGGCATCCGCCGCCACATCCGCCTTCCTCACAATCTTTGTCGTCGCATCCGCAACCGCATCCTTCACCACTCATCATGTTAAGCATTCCCTGAATTTCGTCGTTAGTAGCCGGACGGGATTCAAGTACTTCTCCAATGAATGTTAAATCATCACCTGCAAGGGGATGGTTTAAGTCCATTACAACTACATCATCTTTTACCTCTTCCACCGTTCCGTTGATACGTCCTCCATCTGCGGTCATCATAGGAACTACATTTCCTGGATAGATTTGGTCTGTATCAAATTTACCGTCAACTTCAAATATATTTTTAGGAAGGTCTACCACATGTTCTTCGCTATACTCCCCATATGCCTGGTCACTTGGAATAGTAAATTCAAATTTATCTCCGGTGTTCAGGTCTTTTAATTCGTTTTCGAAAGCGTCTAAGGTTGTGCCCAATCCCGAAATGAACTGGAAAGGTTGCTCTTTAGTTGCTTTTTCAACTAATTCTCTTTCTCCGTCTTCTGTCACATATAATTCATATGAAACAGTGATGTTCTTGTTTGAGGTAGTGTCCATTTATCGTTCTACTTTTTTTATATTATTCCAGAATATTCTGAATCAACAAAGATAGGAATTATTTCTCTGTAAACCTTTTATCGTAGGCATTTTTCAGATTATTAAGGGCTTTTTGTAAAATTATGCGAGGACATCCGACATTCATCCGCATAAATCCAATTCCCTCTTTGCCAAAAACAGAGCCATCATTTAATGCAAGATGCGCATCTTCTACGAAAAAGTTAACCAGCTCCTGCTGAGGGAGTTCTAACTCCCGGCAATCTAAAAAGACTAAATAAGAAGCTTGCGGACGTATAACTTTTATCTTAGGAAGATATTCTTTTGCAAACGTTTCTAATGTATTAACATTTTCATTGATGTATCCGGTGAGTTGTTGCAACCATTCGCTCCCTTTCCCGTATGCTGCTTCAATGGCAGTAAAGGCAAAAATATGCCCTTTCTCACCTTCACACAAACTTATTTCATCCATAAGTTTCTTTCTGAATTCTTTATTTTCCGTAATCATATAGGCACTTGAAAGCCCTGGTATATTGAAGGCTTTACTGGCAGCCATCAGCGTAATAGAGTTGCTTTTTGCCTTTTCGGAAATAGTGGCGAAAGGAGTATGTATATGTCCCGGCAGGGTTAAATCTGCATGGATTTCATCGGAAATAACGGGCACCTGGTGTTCGTAGCAGATTTCCGCAATCTCTTCCAGCTCTTCTTTACTCCATACACGTCCTCCCGGATTATGGGGGTGGCAAAGAATAAAAAGTTTACACTCTTTTATCAGTTCTTTAAATTGAGGTATATTAAATTTATAGTGTCCCTCTTCCAGAATCAAAGGATTGAAAACCGGCACCCTGTCATTCTTTTCAGTGTAAATAAAAAACGGATGATAAACCGGTGTTTGAATCAATATCTTATCACCGGGTTTAGTAAGGCTTTTTATAATATACGCCAATCCTGACACTACTCCGGGGGTAAACTGAATCATGTCCGGACTTATGTTCCAGTTATATCTTTTGTGAATCCAATTTTGAATGGCATTAAAATATCTCTCTGTTTGCAGGGTGTATCCCAATATACCCTGGTCGCAGCGTTCGCGGATAGCATCTAAAATGAAGGGTGGAGTTTTAAAATCCATATCGGCTACCCACATCGGAATTAAATCATCACGTCCCCAACGAGCGGAAACTCCGTCTACTTTTAAAGAGTCTGTATTTCGACGGTCAATAATTTCATCAAAATTGTATTTCATATTGTTCTTTCTAATGAAGTTTTTACTACATATTTATCCATAATAAATACACTCCAAAGATACTGTTTTTCCCGGTTCGCCTAATAAACTTCCCGGAAATTTACCATAAATCTGGTAAGGCATCTTACACGTTACTGGTTAGAATATTTCCAGGAGCCTTAAATGCGTGTTTGTATAACCTGTTGGTAAATAAGTGGGCATTTATTATTCCTTATAGTTTACTAACTATTCTCATTCATAGTGAAGGTTACTCATTTCGTAAGTCTTTATAAATGATTCTTTTCTTGATTCCCTCTTTTCATATTAGCTCTTTATGAAATAGGAATGAGTAACCTGATAACTATTAAGATTTTAGCTTTGCTGATTGTGGATTTGTTTTTCTTGGGCCTGTTTTTGTATCTTTTCTTCCTTTTTAAGAAGATAATAGTTCACTGTTTGAACGGTAATAAAAGAACAAACAACCGAAAAATAAACCTCACCCAACGGTCAGCAAAGCTTGTAAAGAAGCGGGCATATTCCTCACAGTAACTTAGAAATTAAGTTTTACCCCTGCAAAATAACTTCTTGGGGATGATGGGCCGTAAATATAAGCAGAGTCCCTGTCTTTTCCCTTATCGAAGTCGGATTGATAGGCATCGAATATATTTTGTATTCCGGCATTCACCTGTAAAACTGTTCCTTTGTAAATCTCGAAATCATAACTCACTTTTATATTCATGTCAAAGAAGTCGGGAGTATTTACTGCGATATCCTGTGAAATAACTCCTTCCAGGTGTTGAACCAGCATGCTTCCTGTATAAGTGCCGGACAGAGCAATCGTAAGCGGTTTAACAGGTGTATAGGTAGCTGTAAAGTAACCATACGTATTGGGCGAGCGGAACATCTTTCTTTCTGCAGGTACTTCATCGTCATCACTCCATTTCTCAGGTTCATCATACCGGCTTCTTTGCAAGGTTACGCCTGCTTGTAATTGCACAAGCGATAAATAAGCCATTTTTCCTTCCAGGGTTAAACCCATTACTTTTGCACCGGAACCGTTCCTGCGTTCCTTTATTTCTGCGTTATGCTCCTGACTCCATCCTATGTTTTCCAGTACAAATACATCTTTAAGATGAGTAAAGAACCCTTCTACCAGAAAGTTTACCTGGAAAGCACCGAAACGGTGATACATATCTGCCGAAGCACTAACGCTTTGTGATTTTTCTTCTTTCAAATCGGTAGCTCTTTGTGTGATGGCCACTTCTCCCCCTACGGCGGAAACGTGCAAATCTTCGTCAAAGGCTTGCGGAGCCCGGAACCCGGTGGAATAACTTACCCGTAAGTTAATATCCTGAATGGGATTGAAGCGAACATTGGCACGTGGACTGAAAATCACATGGTCCATTAAATTGTGTTTATCTAAACGTCCTCCGATTAAGAAACTCCACTGCTCATTTTTCCATTCATTTTGCAGGAAGAAACTTCCGATGTGGACTTTCTGTTTGGTTTCCTGGTTGTATCCCAACATTTCATCTTTCAGGTCATCATAGTTATACTCTATTCCCGTAGTAAGGTCGGCAGGCATGAATAGGAAATTGTCGAAATTATAGTTGTATTGAGAACCTGCCATAAACGTTAAGTCGGTGGTATGTCCGTAAGCATTTGGATTCTGGTCGGTTCCGTAATAACTATCACGGTCGGTGTTTTGCATAGAGGTGAATATGCTTACCCGATGCTTTTCGTTGGGTGTGAAAAGGTCGTATTTAAGTCCCCCTCCATCAATGGAATGTTGTAACTGTTCGGCTATATTTGCTTCGTGGGGCGGACGGTCCAGGATGTCACCTCCACGGCGATATTCATTCATGTGATGGTATTCGAAAGTCAGTTTGGAGTAGGTACTGGTTCTTACATAAGAACGAAAACCGATAGTCTGGTTTTTTAGTTCAGGCAATTCTGTAAACCCGTCTCCGTCACGGTCATATCCGGAACGATGCCGGTTTTGTCCGAAAATGTACAACCCCGCTTTATGATTATCTGTAACCAGAGAAGCATTTAAGGTAGTGTTATTATCGAAATCGTTGCTTCCTCCAATGGAGGAAAAGGTATGGCTTAATGTTCCCGTATTGCGAAGTGGTTCTTTGGTAATGATATTGATAGTCCCGGCAATGGCGGAAGAACCAAACAAAGCAGAACCGCCCCCTCTCATCACTTCTACACGTTCTATCATATTGGCAGGTATCTGTTCCAGTCCATATACGCCTGAAAGAGCACTGAAAATAGGACGGGAGTCAATCAGTATTTGTGTATAAGGCCCGTCCAGTCCGTTGATGCGTACTTGCTGGAAACCACAGTTCTGGCAATTTGTTTCTACACGCACACCGGGTTGGAAGTTAAGCCCTTCGGATAAGGAAGGCGAGTTCGTATTCTCAAACATTTTAAAATCTACTACATTTACCAGTGTAGGAGCCATGCGGCGTGTAGTTTCATTGCGATTGGCAGAAACCACCACTCCTTCCAGGGATATGAGGTCTTCTTCAATTTCAAAATCTTCTTCCAGGGTTTTCCCTTTCTTTAAAATAACTTTTCGGCTCACTGTTTTATAGCCCACAGCTGAAACTTCAAGGGTAAACTCTCCTTCCGGAAGGTTTTTCAGGAAGTAATGTCCGGTAGCATCGGTCATGGTTCCGATGGTTGTACCTTTCAGGCTGACAGTGATGTAAGAGAGATGTTCCTGGGTTTGTTTGTCAAGTACGTGCCCGATAATGTTTGCGTCGGATTTATTGAGTTCGGGCATATCGGCTAAAACAGGTAATGCGAGTATATACAGGCTCACAATAGTTATAAATAATTTTTTCATGCGATTGTTCTTTTTGATAATGATGGTATAGAACTTCCGGTGTACTTAATTAATCATTCGTTTTAGTAGAAATCAGATTAAATAAAATACATGTAAGTTTCATAATATATACTGAATTTAAGAATATATTAACTGTAGATTCTTTGTAGTGGATATAAATCAGGCTCTTTCTTTGAGGTGTATGTTCCCACAAAGCATCTTATATCCACACAAGAATGAAACGGGCAGTAAATAACTCCAGGTTATCTGCTTGCATACAATCCATTCTATTTTAAATTAAGAGTAAATGTTTCTTTCTTCTTTTGTATAGGCTTACCCGGAAGTAAACGTTTCAAAAAGTAGAATGAAAAAAGAAGGAACTAATCACATTTAATATGGGTTTTAAATGCTTTAGTTCTTTGAAAAAAGTAGTTAAACTAAACAGGGAGGAGCTCTTAGCGAGATACAGCCTTTTAAAAGCGGGGGAAAAGTGGACTTTTTATAAAAGTTATAGAGGTGACAGATTAGAATGAGAAAAGCTGTAATAGTCAGCAGGCTAACCGCACTATCCGTTGCGTGAATGGTAGAAAGCAGATCAATTAACTGAAACTGTCCGGCTGTGTGAGAGTGTTGTCCGTCGTCGGTATAAGGATGAGAGTGTACAATGGTTACACCATTTACCACATGCGAGTGGGTAAAAAGTGAAATGAATCCCGTATAGGAGATAAACAGTAACGGGAAAAACCATTTCAGAATATGAAGGTAACCTATTTTCATTCCTTACGTTTACTTAATGGCAAAGTTATAAATAATTTTCTTTACCACTTATCCCCCTAATCAGGTATTTTACTTTACTGTATGAAAATAGTAGGTAGGAGACTTTGCGAAAACTATCAAATTTATAACTATACGTGTTTGTAAAGTGATAAAATAAGATAAATAGTGCTTGTTTTCTTTCAGATAATAATTTTTATATGATTTTTTTATTCAATTTATTTGTATATTACAAAAGAAGCTTTACCTTTGCAGCAGTAATTAAAATGTAACATAACGTATGAATTTCATTCTTTCTAATAACCTGACAGTTCTCCATATTATTCGCGTCGTGGTCATTCCGGGAAGCGTGAGAAAGGTTATGTCTATGTGACAGAATGAATAAGATATATTTAGAAGCCTTTCTCACGATGTTGAGAGAGGCTTTTTAATTGAAAGTAAAAAATGAAAAATCAACTACGCAGTTCAAGCAGTACACAAGGCAGACGTATGGCAGGCGCCAGGGCGCTTTGGGCAGCCAATGGAATGAAAAAAGAGCAATTGGGAAAACCTATTATTGCCATTGTAAATTCATTTACCCAGTTTGTTCCGGGACATGTGCATTTGCACCACATCGGGCAGCAGGTCAAAGCCGAAATAGAAAAGATGGGATGTTTCGCTGCCGAATTCAATACCATAGCCATTGATGACGGTATTGCAATGGGACACGATGGAATGCTCTATTCACTGCCTTCACGGGATATTATTGCCGATAGTGTGGAATACATGGTAAATGCGCACAAAGCGGATGCGATGGTTTGTATTTCAAATTGCGATAAAATTACGCCTGGTATGTTGATTGCTGCCATGCGCTTAAATATTCCCACTGTTTTTGTTTCCGGAGGTCCTATGGAAGCCGGAGAGTTGAACGGGCAGCACCTGGACTTAATTGATGCCATGATTAAGTCGGCAGACAATAGTGTGAGCGATGAAGAAGTACAAAAAATAGAAGAACGTGCTTGTCCTTCCTGTGGTAGCTGTTCGGGCATGTTCACGGCAAATTCCATGAATTGCCTTAATGAAGCCATCGGTTTGGCCCTTCCCGGCAACGGAACCATTGTAGCTACCCATGAAAACCGCACAAAACTATTTCAGGAAGCAGCCCGGCTAATTGTAGAAAATACCTATAAATATTACGAAGAGGGTGACGAAAGCGTATTACCTAAAAATATTGCTACCCGGCAGGCATTCTTAAATGCAATGACATTGGATATTGCCATGGGAGGTTCTACCAATACCGTATTGCACCTGTTGGCCGTTGCCAACGAAGGAGAAGTTGATTTTACGATGGATGATATTGACAAGCTGTCACGCCAAACGCCTTGTTTGTGTAAAGTGGCTCCCAATACACAGAAATATCATATTCAGGAAGTAAACCGTGCCGGTGGTATCCTGGCTATTATGGATGAACTGAATAAAGCCGGTTTGATAGATACCACAGTAAAACGGGTAGATAGAATGTCACTGGCAGAAGCTATAGACCGGTATAGTGTCACCAGTGCCCATGTATGCGAAGAAGCGATTAATAAGTATAAAAGCGCTCCTGCCGGGAAATTCAGCCTGGTGTTGGGTTCACAAAATAACTTTTATCCGGAACTGGATGTAGACCGTGCCGAAGGATGTATCCGGGATGTAGCGCATGCTTACTCTAAAGATGGAGGACTGGCCGTATTGAAAGGAAATATTGCACAAGATGGTTGTGTGGTTAAAACGGCAGGAGTAGACGAAAGTATCTGGAAGTTTACAGGCCCTGCCAAAGTTTTTGATTCGCAGGAAGAAGCTTGTGAAGGCATACTGAAAGGAAAAGTTGTAAGTGGCGACGTAGTGGTGATTGCTTACGAAGGTCCCAAAGGAGGTCCCGGTATGCAGGAAATGCTTTATCCCACTTCCTATATAAAATCCAGGCATCTGGGAAAAGAGTGTGCCTTGATAACCGACGGACGGTTTAGCGGAGGAACTTCCGGTCTGAGCATCGGACACATCTCTCCCGAAGCAGCAGCCGGAGGAAATATCGGATTGGTAAGAGAAGGAGATATCATTGAAATTGATATTCCGAATCGTTCCATCAACGTAAAACTGACCGATGAAGAACTGGAACAACGTCGTCAGGAAGAAGTAACAAGGGGAAAAGCAGCTTTTACTGCCCCTAGACGGAATCGCTATATCCCTAAAAGTTTACGGGCATATGCAAGTATGGTAAGTTCTGCCGATAAAGGGGCAGTGCGGATTGTAGAATAGTTAACAATAAAAATAAAGTGGGTAACCGGAAAATGGTTCAGTTATAAACCCCGGCTGCTTAAAACAACCAACAAAATAAAAGGTAGCTATCTTTCGTAGTAAATAGTTCAGGTATGATAACAGCACGAAAGAAATAAATGAACAAGCTGGCAAATATTATAAATTGAAAAGTATGGAGAAAGAGTTAATTACCGGTTCGGAGGCAATGATTCGCTCATTGAAGAATGAAGGAGTAACCACCGTTTTTGGTTATCCGGGAGGAGCAATCATGCCGGTTTATGACTGTCTGTATCAGCACAAGTCAGACCTTACACACATTTTAGTTCGTCATGAACAAGGGGCAACACATGCAGCACAAGGATATGCACGAGTCTCCGGAAAAGTAGGTGTATGTATTGCGACAAGCGGACCGGGAGCCACGAATGTAATTACCGGTATCGGAGATGCCATGCTGGATAGTACACCTTTAGTAGTTATAGCCGGACAAGTCGTATCTTCTTTATTGGGTACAGATGCTTTCCAGGAAGTAGACCTGGTAAGTGTTACCCAACCTATCACAAAATGGAGTTATCAGATACGCAATGCGGAAGATATTGCCTGGGCAGTTTCACGTGCTTTCTATATTGCCCGTAGCGGACGTCCGGGGCCTGTGGTACTGGATTTTGCCAAGAATGCACAGGTTCAGCAAGTGGAATATAAACCGGAAAAAATAGATTTTATCCGTAGTTATCAGCCTGTTCCCGAGCCGGAAGAAGATAAAATTGCCGAAGCTGCACGTTTAATCAATGCTGCTCAAAAACCATTCTTATTGGTTGGTCAGGGCGTGGAACTGGGAGGCGCTCAACAAGAATTAATGGCACTTCTTGAAAAAGCAGATATTCCTGCCGGTTGCACTATGTTGGGTCTTTCTGCCTTACCTAGTGACCATCCGTTAAACAAAGGCATGTTGGGAATGCACGGAAATTTAGGACCTAATGTAAAAACCAATGAGTGTGATGTGTTAATTGCAGTTGGAATGCGCTTTGACGACCGGGTAACGGGAGATTTAAATACCTATGCGAAACAAGCAAAAATCATTCATTTTGATATTGACCCTGCGGAAATAGATAAAAACGTAAAAACCGATGTAGCTGTAATTGGCAATTGTAAAGAGACGCTTAACGCATTACTGGAATACATAACTCCCGGTAACCATAAGGAGTGGATAGAGAGTTTCCGTCCGAGTGAGGAAAAGGAGTATGAATGTGTCATTAAAGGCGAACTGCATCCGACCGAAGGTCCCATTACCATGGGAGAAGTAGTAAGAAGGGT
>Ga0192240_10202_pt1 | contig 27613 bp, 13 predicted proteins | sample Koala_Koa27_H3_FD_131237 | JGI IMG/M metagenome (GOLD analysis project Ga0192240, IMG submission 131237) | Enriched cells from koala feces incubated with labeled cellulose particles, San Francisco Zoo, California, United States - Koala_Koa2-7_H3 ...
TCCTCACCATTGCAAGCTTCACTGACGGCATATCTGGAAATGAATAAGCTCCGGATATATTCGCGGACATCTTCATTATCTTCGATGATCAGCAGACTCTTTTTAGCCGCTGTTTCCTGTATTTTGTTTTCCGGTATTGGAAGAAACGGTTCCGGTTTCAGCTCTTCATTTTGCTTTGTTTTTCCCTGATGGCTGTCAATAAGTTCATAAGAATCTTTTGCAAAATGCTCTTTGCCTTCGGGAATATAAAGGGCAAAGATACTTCCTTCGTCCGGCACACTCTTCAGCGTTACCAATCCATGATGCAGGTCCATCGTGTTCTTCACAATATGCAATCCTATTCCTGCCTTCGTTGACATCTCAGGTACATTATCTCCCGTTACGAACGATTCAAAAGCATGTTTCTGCAACCATTCCGGAATCCCTGCACCTGTATCCGAAACGGTGATCCGGCAATAACCCTGCCCACTTTTCATCAGATGAGAGACAGAAAGCAAGACACGCCCTCCCGAAGGGGTATACTTAAACGCATTTGAAAGAAGGTTTTGCACGGCCGAAGCGATCTTTCCCTCATCTACCCAATACAGGAACTTCCCTTCGGGCAAATCAATATCAAATTGCAAACCTTTGATTTCAGCCATCTGCCGGAACGGTTCCGACACATTGCAGACCAACTGTACCAAATCAGTCTCGGATAACTGGAGTCTGACCATCCCGGCCTCTATCTTTTGTACATAAAGCAACTGATCGACCAAGGTGTGCAGTGAGGCCGCATTCTTATACATGACCTGCAATTTCTTATAAAAGTCATCCAATGGATTGCACTGTTTCATCAATTCCTGTAACGGGGCAAGGATTAAAGTCAGCGGAGTACGCAGTTCGTGGGCAACGCCCGTAAAGAAGTTCTCGCGTTCCACACGTATCTGACGTTCTTTCTCACGCTCCATACTGACCGTCAACAGTTCATGCTTCATCTGCATTTCGTGTTCCATCCGTTTCTGCCGTAGTCTGATCAACCGTACTCCATAAGCCACTCCTCCCAACAATAACAGGGAAACGAAAAGCCGGAAAGCAAAAGTCTGACTCCAATGAGGTAGAATTATGATCTTCAGCGAAGTCACCGCCCCTGTCTGACCGTTCGGATGTATATTCTTCACTTCAAATACATACTCACCGGCTGGGAGGTTGGTATACGAGGCTTTCTCTCCCTCATCAGAAATCAGCCAATTCCCCTGATAAGGCAAAAGCCGGTAATTATATTTTTGTTGTTCGTCCGAGTAGGACAGGTTGTTGAAAGTCAAGGAGAAATCTTTGTTATCATTATCCAGTACAATGCGATCCGTAAAAGGGATGAATTGATTGAGGATGATCTGATTATTAATCTTTTCTCCAGTCCCGACAGGATGGTTATCCACTTCCAAACCGGTTATTAACACCCGTCCGTTGGTCGGATAGGCATTTATATCCTCCGGATTGAAATAAGTCAGACTCTGATTATTTCCGAAAAACAAAGTCTTGTCACTGAATAAGGCAGAACGGTTACTACCTGCTATGTAGTAATTGTAAAAGAGATGCTGACGACGACCATACCGCGATATGCCGGAGTTGCTTCCCAGCCAGATATGCCCTTCGCTGTCTTCCGCTATGCAGCCGATAAAATTACTGCACAGTCCGTCATTCGTGGTATAACGGGCACTGATCGTGTTCTGTCGTGGAGACAGGATGGCAAAGCCATCCGTATATCCTATATATAAATTCCCATCCGAAGATGCCAGCAACGAACGCACCGAACGATATTCCATGTTCATCTTCTGCTCATATCCATTTTCTACGGAGATACCTCCGGAAGCAGATTCAACTACTCTGCAAACTCCCATATTACTGGTCCCCAGCCATATCGTTCCATCTTTTGTCTGAGCAATCGCACGAATGAAAGGTTGTCTTTTCTCATTTAAATAATGTGCTGCTGATAATTTAACGCATATACCTGTCTGACGGTTATACAATAAAAGCCCGTCTTCCGTACCTACATAGAGCCTGTTCTTATCGTCCATATACAAAGCCCATACCGAAGCCCTGTTGGCAACACCGTCTACCAACAGCGAATGAATCACAAAACGACCGGTCCGGACATGATAAACAGTCAACGTACCGTTTATATTTCCAAACCACAGATTGCCGTCTACATCTTTCAAGGCACACAACATCGTTTCTTCCGATTTCCCGCTACCTGTATCGACTTTAGAGAAACTAAGTTTTTTCCCTTTTGCGTACGGTATGTCACTTCGCATGATTCCTTTGTGATAGGTCGCCAACCATAACCGATGACTATCATCCATGAGGATATCACATATTTCGTTATGCCTGTCCTGATAGTAACGGTCATAAAACTGTGACCTCAAATCAGAATACATCACTCCTCCACCGTTAGTACCGATCCAAAGCAGGCCGTTAGGATCGTAACAGGCAGAAATCATACGTGTTTCGAGGTTTCGGTAAATCTGTGTATGTGTATTGTTATATATCTCCGACGTCAGTTCTTCCGGCTGCTTTTCATCCGGCATCAACAGTGTATAGCCACCCCATGTCACTGCCAGATAGCGGTTATTGCCGATAAATATAGTCTGATAAACATCTGTATGAGAAAGGAGATTCTCTTTTCCTGTCCCGCCGTACGAAATCCGGTCCATATGCCCCGACTTCGTGTGATAACGGACAATGCCTTTGCCGATGGTAGAAACCCAGACAACTCCGTCTCTGTTCAAGATGGAAGTGACTTGTAATGTTTTTCCGTCTGTCAGCGGTATCTTCTGATACGCCCCCGGAGTATCCGGATGAAACAAGATCAGATTACCCCGGTTAGTTGTCAGCCATATTCCGCTCCCGGCTTTTTCATGATAGCACAGAGAAGAAAAGACTTCTCCTTTTTCTTCCAATAACTGAAAGGTCTTTTGTATGCGTACCCGAACAGCCGTTTTTCTTCTTCCTTTCCTTGTTGTATCTCCCATTGACAGAGTATCAGTCTGTTTCCCGATATTCCCCAAAAAGAAGAATCGTCAGCGGGCAGGACATTAAATACACCTATGGCAGTATCTGATTCAGTATGTATCGGAAGAAAAGTTTCCCGCTTCCGGTTGAAATAATAAAGGTATCCATCGGATACAATTCCTAAAAAGTCATCTGACAGTCGCACAATGGCAGCAATCGAAACATATGTATTCGCAGGCTTGAAGTTCTGAATTGTTTTGCCGTCATAACGGCTTAATCCGTTATCCGTCCCAAACCACATAAATCCGTCTTCATCTTTATAGATGCAAGGAATCGTGTTATCCGCCAATCCGTCCCTCATTGTCAGCAGCCGAATATCTTTATCAAAAAAAGCATAGGCAGGATGCAGCGGGCAACAACTCAGAATCAGGATAATGAGGATTAGACTTAAGTGCTTCATTCTATTAGACAATTTAGGGCAAATAAACGAAATTAAGTCAGAACATACAAAAAAACGAATAAAGAAATGGACTTATGAATTAAACATGTATGTTGAATGAAAGAAACAGGCATATTCGGAACCACATTGTTTGCGTACATTTGCAGCCATACAACAACCTGATGTACACCTTTTAAATAAAATACAATGACCTTAGTTTATCTTAACCTGTCAGACACAAAGGAGAAATTTTTATGATAATGCACATACCAAAGAGTACATATTATCATAAATGGTTCATCGGAGCTACACTCGTCGTTCCGGTTCTTCCGCTTGCCGCCCAGACGTCTCCGAATCTTGTCTTCATCATGGCAGACCAGTATCGGGGAGACGCACTAGGTTGTCTGGGCAAAGAACCTGTAAAGACTCCTTGCCTGGATCATCTGGCTTCCGAAGGAGTCTTATTCACTAATGCAGTCAGCAGTTATCCTGTTTCATCACCCGCCCGTGCCATGCTGATGACGGGCATGTACCCCCTGCATAATAAAGTAACAGGCAACTGCAATTCACAAACAGCACCTTACGGAGTGGAGCTTCCACAGGAGGCCCGCTGTTGGAGTGATGTACTAAAAGACATGAACTACCGTACGGGATACATAGGAAAATGGCATCTGGATTCTCCTTACAAGCCTTATGTAGACACTTACAACAATCGTGGCAAAGTAGCGTGGAACGAATGGTGTCCGCCCGAACGCCGCCACGGATTTGAATACTGGACAGCCTACGGGACATACGATTATCATCTGAAACCGATGTACTGGGACACGACTGCTCCACGTGACAGTTTCTACTACGTCAACCAATGGGGCCCTGCATACGAAGCGGACAAAGCCATCGAATACATTCAGACACAAAAAGAGAATAAACAACCTTTCGCACTGGTCGTATCGATGAATCCTCCGCATACCGGTTACGAACTGGTTCCCGACAAATACAAAGCCCTATATAAGGATATAGATGTGGAAGCCCTCTGTGCCCACCGCCCCGACATACCCGCCAAAGGAACCGAAATGGGAAACTATTTCAGAAATAACATACGCAATTATTACGCCTGTATCACAGGGGTAGACGAGCAGGTAGGACGTATCATCGAAACCCTCAAAAGCAACGGACTGTTTGAGAATACCATCATTGTATTTACTTCCGATCATGGCATCTGCATGGGAGCTCACAACAATGCCGGAAAAGATATCTTCTACGAAGAAGCCATGCGCATCCCCATGATTATCTCGTGGCCGGCAAAGATAAAGCCACGCAAAGACGACCATTTGATGATCGCCTTCGCCGACTTATATCCTTCTCTCCTTTCCCTGATGGGATTCCGGAAGGAAATACCCGAAACGGTACAGACTTTCGACTTATCCCGCCATATTCTGGGCAAGAGTAAAAAAGAAGTGGTACAACCTTATTATTATGTACAGTTTGACAATCATGCCACCGGATACCGCGGGCTACGTACGTCAACCCATACATTCGCAGTCCACGCAACCAATGGAAAAATAGACGAAACAGTTCTTTTCGACCGAACCAAAGACCCCTATCAAATGGATAATATTGCCGGACAATCCCCCCGTCTGGTCCGGCAATTCAACAAACAACTCAAGGCATGGCTACTCCATACCAACGATTCATTTGCCCATTATCTTGAAACCGTAACTAAATAAACACCATGAAGAAACTTTGCTATCTCTCTCTTTTTATCCTATACTCAGTTTGCAGCTTCGCACAACAACAGGAACTCCCCGTCCCCAAGCCCCATCAACTCAAATGGCATGAGGCGGAAATGGGAGCTGTCTTCCATTATGACCTGCACGTGTTTGACGGCATCCGCTACGGACAAGGCAACAACCGTATCAATCCCATCGAAGATTACAACATCTTCAACCCGACCGAACTGAATACTGACCAATGGGTACAAGCTGCCAAAGCTGCCGGATGCAAATTTGCCGTACTGACTGCTACCCACGAAACAGGTTTCGGACTCTGGCAAAGCGACGTCAACCCTTATTGCCTGAAAGCCGTGAAATGGAGAGACGGGAAAGGAGACATTGTCCGTGACTTCGTCAACTCCTGCCGCAAATATGGTCTGCAACCGGGCATCTATATCGGTATCCGATGGAACTCCCTGCTGGGCATCCATAACTTCAAGGCCGAAGGAGAAGGAGCGTTCGCCCGCAACCGCCAGGCATGGTACAAGCGCCTGTGCGAGAAAATGGTGACAGAACTCTGCACCCGCTACGGAGATTTATATATGATATGGTTTGACGGCGGAGCCGATGATCCCCGTGCCGATGGCCCCGACGTGGAACCGATTGTCAACAAGTATCAGCCAAACTGCCTTTTCTATCATAACATCGACCGTGCCGACTTCCGTTGGGGAGGTTCGGAGACAGGTACAGTGGAATATCCCTGCTGGTCTACCTTTCCCGTCCCTTGCTCACACCATAAACGCATTGAAAGCAGTATCGACCAACTCGAACTGTTAAAACATGGCGATAAGAACGGTAGATACTGGGTACCGGCGATGGCAGACACTCCGCTACGGGGAGCAAACGGCCGCCACGAATGGTTCTGGGAACCGGATGACGAGAACAACATCTATCCGCTAAACACGCTGATGGATAAATATGAAAAGTCAGTAGGAAGAAACGCCACCCTCATTCTCGGATTAACTCCTGACCCGACCGGATTAATCCCTGCCGGAGACGCACAGCGCCTGAAAGAAATGGGAGATGAAATCAATCGGCGGTTCTCCTCCCCGATAGCCCGCATTTCGGGACAAAAGAAAAGCCTGACACTGAAACTTGGAAAGGAGCAGTCTGTCAATTACTGCATCATCCAGGAAAACATCAAAAACGGAGAACGCATCCGGCAATATCAGATAGAAGCCAAAGTGAACGGTAAATGGCAAACAGTCTGCAAAGGAGAATCCGTGGGGCACAAACGAATCGAAAAGTTTGAACCGGTAGAAGCCACAGCATTAAGACTGACCGTATCCGAATCTATCGCACTGCCGGATATTATAAACTTCAGCGCCTATTCCGTAAAATAACACAAGAGGTATGAAAAGAATAATCCACATCTGTTTATGGCTATTGACGGGCATCTTTGCGGAAGTATCGCTGTCTGCACAGAACCCGTTTATCTACCATAAAGGGAAGACATACAAAGATGTTGCAGCTTATCGGATGGAAGAAATCATCGACCTGAACACCCATACTCCATCCACCCCCATTTTATACGAACAACAAGTGCCGGAACACCAAAGCACTCTTTCGTATAAGGTTGCACTTCCTTTGTATGTTCGTGGCATATTCTTCAGCCGTGATTCCCGCCCCGGCGACTATCAATGGCCGAATAACACCAATCGGTTGCTCCCTTGGATGTTCAACCATCTCGAAGACCTCACACGGAGCGATTATGCAAGCATTCCTTCCAATGCCCTGCCGTCCGCATCGGGCGACGCACTGCTCCTTGAACTTGCAGACGGAGAATATCTGTTCGCCAAAGCCATTGCGGGTAGCAACAGCCTCAGCTGGTTTCAGGTTAATCAGGACGGCACGCTCACATTGTATGTCTCCACACTAGGAGAAGATGCACTGACCGGCCGACTCCCCCTCCTGATTTTCCGGAAATCTTCATCCGTCTACCATGTATTCAGTGACGCCTACGATTCGTTAATCGCAGACAAAGCCGTATCTGCCCTCCGCAAAAGAGCGGACAAACAGTATTTCAATGCTTTCGACTATCTGGGATGGTGTACTTGGGAACATTATCATTATGACATTGATGAAACGAAAATACTGAACGATATCGATGCCATCGAAGCATCCGGCATACCGGTACGTTATGTCTTAATTGACGACGGACACATAGCGAACAAGAACCGGCAACTGACCAGTCTCGTCCCCGACAAAAAAACGTTTTCCGAACGGATGGAGCCGCATCATGAAGCGCAAACAAGCAGATAAAATCCGATGGATAGGGCTATGGTACAGCCTTTCCGGCTATTGGATGGGAATCTCTGCCGAGAATGACTTTCCGCCGGAAATCCGGCAAGTTCTACACTCCTACAACGGCAGTTTACTGCCCGGCACCAGTACAGAAAAGATAGAAACATGGTACGAATATTATGTCCGTACCATGAAGGAGTATGGATTTGACTTCTTGAAGATAGACAATCAATCCTTCACCCTCCCGCTCTATATGGGCGGAACGCAGGTTATCCGACAGGCTAAAGACTGCAACCTTGCCCTGGAACATCAGACACATCGAATGCAAATGGGACTGATGAACTGCATGGCACAAAATGTGCTGAACATTGACCATACCTTGTACAGCAGCGTAACCCGTGCCAGCATCGACTATAAGAAATATGACGAGAATATGGCTAAATCACATCTGTTCCAGTCATATACCAATACACTCATACTGGGGCAGACCGTCTGGCCCGACCACGATATGTTTCATTCCTGCGATACCGTTTGCGGCAGTCTGATGGCACGTTCGAAAGCGATCTCCGGCGGACCTGTTTACCTGTCCGACTCTCCAAGCGAATTTATTGCCGATAATATCCGCCCCCTGATTGATGAAACCGGAAAGATATTCCGTCCGGCGGCTCCCGCCATCCCGACTCCGGAATCCATACTGACCAATCCCCTGCAAAGCGGTAAAGCCTACCGTGTATTTGCCCCTACAGGAGACGAAGCGCTCTCAGTCATTTGCTACAATCTGAACACTTCTCCCGCTTATCGGGAAGTAGAAAGTTTCGTCAAACGGGAAGATTACCTGTTACGGGAAAGCACCGGCAAATCCGCAGATTCTTCTTGCGACAGCATTCTCGCATTCAACTGGGAAAAACAGAGCGCCGAAGTATTGAACGCATCTGAAAGAAAAATAAAGTTATCCGGATTTATAGATAGTCTGTTCCATCTTTGCCCCATCCGTAAAGGCTGGGCAGTGATCGGCATACAAGAAAAATACCTTTCGCCTGCTACCGTGCAGATACTCAAACGTACTACCGAGAAGCTGATATTGGATGTCCACTGCACCGGTACATTAAGAATATGGGCAGACTCCCACGGGAAACAGGAATTACGGAGCATACCGATCAAAAAAGGCCGGCAGAATTGAAATAATGAAATAACACTAAATAATTAATCCATGAACAAAAAAATACTTTTCCCCCTCGCACTCGTGCCACTGGCTGCCACCGGCCTGCAAACACAGAAGTCTGCCCAGACACAGCGTGTGGACAAACGCCCCAACATCATCCTTTTCATGGTAGACGACATGGGATGGCAAGACACTTCACTCCCCTTCTGGACACAAAAGACAGATTACAATAAGCTGTACGAAACACCCAACATGGAACGACTTGCCAAACAAGGCATGATGTTCACACAAGCGTATGCCAGCAGTATCAGTTCCCCCACCCGATGCAGCCTCATCACCGGAACGAACGCGGCACGCCACCGGGTAACCAACTGGACGCTGCAAAAGAACACAAAGACAGACCGCAAGGATAAAGTACTGGATGTGCCGGACTGGAACTACAACGGAGTAAGCCAAGTGCCCGGCACCAACAACACATTCGTAGGAACCTCCTTCGTACAACTACTGAAAGACAGCGGCTATCATACGATTCATTGCGGAAAAGCACATTTCGGTGCCATAGACACTCCGGGAGAAGACCCGTACCACTGGGGCTTCGAAGTAAACATAGCCGGACATGCTGCCGGAGGACTCGCCAGCTATCTGGGAGAAGAGAATTACGGTCACAACAAAGACGGAAAGCCAATATCACTCATGGCCGTTCCCGGACTTGAAAAGTACTGGGGTACGGAGACCTTCGTCACCGAAGCATTAACTCTGGAAGCCATCAAAGCTCTGAACAAAGCTAAGAAGTACAACCAGCCTTTCTACCTGTATATGTCCCAATACGCCATCCACGTCCCCTTGGACAAGGACAAACGTTTCTACGACAAATACAAGAAAAAAGGCATGACCGACCATGAAGCCGCATACGCCACACTGATCGAAGGCATGGACAAGAGTCTGGGCGATCTGATGGACTGGCTGGAAAAAAGCGGAGAAGCCGACAACACTATTATTATCTTCATGAGCGACAACGGAGGACTTGCCGCCGAATCGTATTGGCGTGACGGCAAACTGCACACCCAGAATCATCCTCTCAACAGTGGTAAAGGCTCCACCTATGAAGGCGGCATCCGTGAACCGATGATCGTCAGCTGGCCCGGTGTCGTAGCCCCTGGCAGCAAATGCAATGATTACCTGCTGATAGAAGACTTCTATCCTACTATCCTCGAAATGGCGGGCATCAAAAAATACAAGACAGTTCAGCCTATCGACGGCATCAGCTTCATGCCTTTACTGAAACAGACCAGGAATCCTTCCAAAGGACGCAGCCTCTTCTGGAATATGCCCAACAACTGGGGTAACGACGGTCCGGGAATCAACTTTAACTGTGCCGTACGCAAGGGTGACTGGAAATTAATCTATTACTATGGTACAGGTAAAAAAGAACTATTCAATATCCCCGATGATATAGGCGAAAGTAATGATCTCAGTGCACAACATCCGGATATTGTGAAACGGCTTTCTAAAGAATTAGGAACCTATTTGAGAAAAGTTGATGCCCAACGTCCTACAGTCAAAGCTACGGGTAAACCTTGTCTTTGGCCGGACGAAATTGAGTAATCATTCACCAGTTTAGTCAGCTCCAAACAAGTAACATGATATTCCAGCTAAACAGACCAAAAACTATGCATTTTACGAATACATAGTTTCTAAGGCTACTCAAATACTGGTATAAAGCAGAAAGCCTACAACTATTATTATATTAATACACAGCCAAATACAGTTTACTATATTCTCAAAGTATTCTCATGCCTTTGAGAAAATTTTCTCATTGCAGTGAGAAATTATTCTCATTGCGGTGAGAATAAAAGACTTTGCAGGAATCTGATAATTAGTTCATTACTTTTCGTTTTTCAGATGCTTTAGTTCTTTACTCATTAAGTATAGGTTCATTGAAACATAACCATTCTTGCATTACTTATTATTATTTACGTAACAAAGCAGACTATTGTGGAATAATTCCACACTCCTCACCCCATTTTCCACACATTCCCCATGCGTTTCCACACAATAGACAATGTACATCATTCACATATCTCACTTATAATCAATACATTGATAGCGTACATCAGTCTTTGGCACGCACTTTGATCTTTAATTAGCCGTTAGATAAAGCAACAACCGATTCCTTAACACATAAGAGAGAATTGAAAATATATGTTTAATAATCATTAAAGCAAACGATTATGAAAAAATTAGTATTAGTAGTAGCAATGTTTATGTTTGTTTGTGGTGGTTCATTCCTTGTTAAGGCTCAGAACTCTGCAGAAGCTGCGACAGCCCTGGCAGAAGTTAATGCAACAGCTATCGTTAATGATACAGTAGTAAAAGATACTGTAACCAAGAGCGAGGAACCTGTTAAGACAGAACTGAGTGCACCGACCGCTATTGTCAATGATACAGTCGTTACTGACACTGCATCCAAAGACAAACCGGCTGAGCCTGTCAAGGAATAACCTTTCCAAAAACTCACGGAACATAGTCTGCCGAACAATAGTAAGCACACTACAAAAAAAGCCATCCCTACTTCGTCTATTCCGGGGATGGCTTTTTTATTTTCTTATTTTCCCTAAACGAGAATCATTCAACTATCGGTTTTCACGTTCCAGTACTGCCAACCGGGCATACAATTCAACCAATGCCCCCTGATGGAGTATTTCCCAACCGGTCTTGGTCGTTCCCCCTCTCAGATCATCGTCATTCAGCAAGTTGTTACCCTGATGACAGCTACTGCTCCACGCATGAATCATTGACTTTTCGATATCATCGATATATTTACGGTCATTGTCTATAGAATAAAGTTCAAAGAATCCGCGGCACATGATCGTATTGAACCAAGCATGTCCCGGAGCAAGAATATTGAAAGTAAGGTTCAGTTCTTTGGAACGATAGGGCATAAACCATTTCTTATGACAGCTTTCAGCAATCGCATACGCTTCATCCAGATATTTCTGTTCGCCGGTAATCTTATATAAAAGACAGGCTGCCTGCAACGGCTGTCCGGAATTGTAAGAATACTTGTTCTTTTCAAGATCACCCGGCAGATTGGGATCATCCTTATTCGGGCGTACATTGTCATAGAATAAATGGTCGGACTTGTCTTGCAATACATCCAGCATATAGTCGTAACATTTGATCGCCCAGTCGAGATATTCCTGTTCCTGAGTTGCCAGATACATTTTACAGCCCATCACAGCAGTAGGTCCGGTAGAGCAAGAGTGCTTGCTGGTAGTGTGTTCGTTCAACTCCCTCCAGTGCACGCCTCCTCCGCAAGTCTCATCCCAACCGTGATCGATCAGGTAGCGCCATACCACCTTTGCCTGTGTCAGATAACGCATCTCTTTCGTTTCCGTATACCAGTCGACCATATCGAGCCCGATCCATACGTTATCATCGTAAAAACGTTCGTTACCGGCAGCCGGGTAGCAAGAATAAGCCAGGATTCCACGATCCAGCTGACAGAAATACTGTATTCCTTTGAACATCATATCATCCATTGCGCCATAGATATTCTCCACTTCGCTCTCTTTGGTTGCATCACGCATAGCGACAAATGCCGAAAGACCGCCACCTTGTCCCCAAACTAACGCATCACCATCCCAATAACCTTTTCCATCATAAGGATAATTACCACGCCAGCAGCTTCTGGAACTCTTGCCGAAATAATATCCAATGACAGAAGTCATGTAAGAATGTGCACGGTCCAGCATTTCCGGCAGTTTCAGTTCCGGCTCATCCACCTTTTCATGATAAGGCATCATAATACGGCTTTCGGGTACCGATCGCTTGCCGGCTTTACTGATAGCTACGGCAGAAACTTCGTAAGTAGCAAAATAAGGAACTTTCAACAGATATTCCTGTGTAACATCACGTTCTACCTGTATGATGATATGTCCCGGCGAGAAGTCGGTAGCACGAGACAAGCTCGCTTCCACGTCCCTGTAAGAGAGTTCTACCATATCCACGTCGCGATTACTGGGATTGGTCCATTTCACCAGAAGTTCATTCTCGTTATTGGTAGCTTCTACGGAAAATGAACCTACCGGAGAAATATTGCCACTGATGGGATCATTCTGTTCTGAGTTTGACTGATCATCATCACTACAAGATGGAAGTAATGCCAAAGCTAAGAAGTTCAATATAAACAGTTTGAATATTGCTTTCATTTTTCTTCAAATTTAGAGATTACTTAAAAGGTACTTCGATAGGAGCTTCCCCGAATCTGCTCATTGGGAATTCTGTAGCATTGAAGCTGTCGTACTTACAAACATGCATCAACAACTCGTGATCGGAGTCAGTACCATCTTCAATGTAAGCAACCGGTGCACCGGCAGAGAAATCCCAGCGTCCTAACAAACCTTCCGGGTTTTCTTCCACAAAGTCCCATGCGTTGGCTTTCAGTTGCGCTTCCGTACGGCATACAGACCAGATACGTGCTTCAAGTACAGCTCCGCCCAAGAAACGATTATTATCACTAGCCTTACCAATGGATACTTTTCCTCCATCATTTCCTGCGCAAAGATCTATTTCTGAGAAATTGAGATCATTCCTCTTTATTTCTCCCCAGGCAACTCTGCTGCCATTAATATAAAGCTTGTACTTTTCACTCGGATTACTTTGTGCTACGTCACAGTCTACCACCAAAGCCAGATGCATCCACTCGCCAAGCTTAATCGCATTATGCCCTGTTCTCAGTTGTAATTTATCGCCTGTCCCTACCAGGTCAATGACTTTCCACTGATTACCGCCTTCTTTGCCTTTTTCACCATCGTCACCGCCACGGAGAATAAAGTAACCTTCTTTACCCATAATGGTCTGCAACCAATAAGTATTATCGATACGGCAAGTCAGCTCCCAGGTCATCTTCTTCAATTTGAAATCGTTGGTCGCAGCTTTCAATGCTTCTACTCCTTCGCCTGTCATTTCTCCGAAATGCGTCCACACGGCATAGTCTCTTCCCAGATTCATACACCAACGTTTGTCCGGTGCAATCTTCACCTGAATAGGTTGCGATACCTGTCCCTTGGCGTCAGTCAGCGTAAAGGAAGTTTCGCCGGCTTTTCTTCCGGTCACTGTCACTACGTTACCATAAAGTTCGAGACGGACTACTTTCGTATCGCCGGCATCAAGTATTTTATACTCTCCGTTACCACTCAAAATCTTTACTTGCTGAGAACCTTGATTAGCATTGATCAGTACACCCTTTTCATCAGCGTCGGTCGTAATCTGTTTAGGAGCAATCACATTCAGATTCACAAAGGCTCCTTTTCCTTTCCGGTCGGTTATCTTGACCTCGGCATTTCCCTGGGCGATGCCTTTCACGGTGAATGATTCCGAGTCTTCAAGTGTAGACTGATCGACTTCGATACAATTATTTTCATCTATCACTTCCAGCGAATAACCTCCGTTTCCTGTATAGATTTTGACGAAAGCTTCATCGGCGCCTTCCACCTGCGAATAAAGCGTAAATAACGTCTTATTCAACTTCAGATCAAACTCTGCCGCCGTGTTAACCAAAATCTTAGCGCGCTGGTAGTACTTGTCTTTCACGTATACTACACCCTGAGCATTGTTATGTCCTTCTACAGCTGTCAGTGTCACTATATCACCATCGACTTCTGCCGTCACCACTTCTTCGTTTGCCGAAGTCACCTCATATTCGCCATTACCGGACGTAATTTTTACGGTTCTGGTATCCCCCTGTGCGATACTGATTTCACTGGCGTCAACGGTTAGCTCTGCCAAATTCTGGGGTGTCTCATTATTTTTGTTGTCGTTATCATCGCCGCATGCACTAAGACAAAGCAATGATGCGAGAACGAAGTATTTCATCACTTTCATATATATTATAACTAAGGTAAATTACTCTTCTACGTCTACATTAGGATAGTCTACTCTCAATACATCTCTTGACATAGAGAAAGTACCTTCGAACGACATCATTAATGATTCGCCCTGTGCAGAGTCCTGATATTCATAAGCCAATTCAATGGTAGTAATTTCTGTATAATAACGTTGGTCTGTATAGTTATACGTATATTTACGACTGAGTTTGGCACTATAAGGTTTAAACTTCAATCCATCCACATGGCTGGTTAACGTTATGTCTCCGAAATCATCACGTTTTATTTCAACCACATAATTCAGATAGTCCGTAGTGTTGGAACGTGTCTTCTCGCCCACAAACATATAGCAGGTATTATTATTAATTGCATAAAGTTGTGTGCTGGTCGTTTCAGTCGTATAAGTTGTTCCCTGTTGTGTCACAACGCCCTTACCACTATAAATACCCGAATAATCGTTCTTGAAACCGATATGTGCCAATACTTTCGTATATTTATTCGCTCCCATCTCTTCTCCTGTAGAAGAAGTGATGCGCAAGGGAAGTACATAATCATTATACAAGTTGCCTACTTCTCTAATCTTATTCAAGTCGATATGGATATAAGCCGCCGCATTCAATTCTCCACTTTTAATATTCCATGAATCGGCATCAAACGTATAGGTTCCTTCCGGCAATATTTTATAATATAAATCCGTCTGGCTCTTATACTTGTCCTTATTATACGCATCCAGCGTATCCGGGTCAACTTCCATCATTATATGAATTTCCTTATCATTTCCCGATGTACCATTTACTCCGAAATATACAGGAAGTACGGTGGTATTATCATCAGCTACCTCCAATGAGTAATCCTGCCAACCATTATGAATGATATATGTATTCTTCTTGAATAATTCATCTTCCAATTTATCGCATGAAGAAACTCCGGGCAGCATAGCGATCAGCAGACTTCCCATTATTCCGTATATAGATATTATTTTTTTTATAATAAGCCAATTTTATTTAGTTTTACCATTCAGGATTCTGCGTCATATTCACGTTACGTTTCAGCTCGTAAGTCGGGAAAGGCCACAAATACATTTTCTGTTCAAACACTTTGTGTACCGAGGTGATGATAGTCTGTTTATAAAAATCAGCAATACGCGTTTCATCATCACTGATATTAATGTTACACCCCTGCAATAACTGGTTTTCTTCTGTCATAGCATCTTTCCAACGGCGTAAATCAAAGTAGCGCATACTATTCTCACCCAATAACTCTATCTGGCGTTCTCTTTTCAATTTCACACGGAAATCGTTCGGGGTATTATAAGTCTCCTCTGAATAGTCAGGTACTCCGGCACGCATACGGATACGTTTGATAGCATAACGCATTTCATCTACACTGCGCTGAATCTCTACATCAGCTCCGGTATAGGTAGTCAGATGGTAAACTTGTCCCGAAGTCAACTCATTCAACGCTTCGGCATAAATCAGAAGAATTTCACCATAACGAATGGTCATCTCTGTTTTATCAACCAGATATCCGCCTTCAGTCCGTGAGTCTTCCGAATTATAAAACTTCTTTAAAGTAACTCCTGTCAGTGGACATTCTTCCTTAAATCCCTGTTTGCCATCGTTCAGACCACGATAATAGAATATCTGTTGATCGCGGAATTCAGATTCAGAAGCACTGGAAGCTTCCCAAACCGAACCATTATAAGCGATGGACGCATAGAAGCGTGGTTCACGATTATTGTACATCAAATTCACCTTAGCCGGCAGGAAAGGATTCGCCACAGCATACGCCTGTGTAGTGAAACCTTGGGTTACGTAATCACCGGTAGCTTCCGCCTCTGTGATAGAACGTCCGTCGTTCATCGCATACGCATCGACCTGCTTCTGAGTAACAGCCAACCGATTGTTTCCTTTTAAAGTCTTTGGCGTAGATTGGTAAGCCCAGTCATTGATATGTCCTGTTCCAATTCTTGTCCGGGTAAATATAAGTTCCGGATTTTTCGATCCCAGAATCGTACCGTCAAAGTTGGGCTTATAAGAAAGTAACGGGTCTACGTCCGCCCAACCTTCCGGATAGTTCTTATCCGAATAAAGTGCATTATGAGGAGGACGTTGTGAAGGCAGAACGGTCGCTTTCGGCGCTACAACATACAGTTCATACAGACCGGAAGCCTTAGCCAATTCAATCACATCCTTAGCAGCTGCCGCCGCTTTCGCCCACTTTGTTTCATCATAAGTCTGAGACACTAATTGATTACCATAGCAGTCTTTCACATTAAAGAAATCCGTATTTCCGTTGAAAAGCGGGCTGGCCGCATAAAGCAACACACGTGAACGAAGTCCTAATGCAGCTCCGCGAGTCGGACGTCCAAGATTGTTGACCGTTCTTTTAGTCGGTAGTGAACGGGCTGATTCAGCCAATTCCTGATCTATAAAATCAACCAGATTATCAAAATGCTCTCGTGGCAAGGAAAGTTCTTCATAAGAAAGATTCACATCCAGTCCTTCCAAAGGAATCAAAGGTACGGGACCATAGACGCGTATCAAAGCCCAGTAACAATAAGCACGCAAGAAACGTGCCTGTCCTTTCATATCGGCTATTTCATCCATCGTCAGTTCCGGACAGCGATCTACATTCTGAATGAAAGTAGATGCCTTTCGGATACCTTCATAATATTTCCACAGTCGTGACTCATTTTGATCTTTATCGCTCAATTGATTATCAGCACTATAGTTTCCTTCCACATAATCCTTCATGTCCGGATGGTAAAGATCATCACTAGCCCAGCGGAACGATTCTCTATATTCACCAATATAATCCATTACACTGTATGCACTCGACAACCATCCATCCACATACACACGTTTGGAGAAAGCGGAGTCCAAAGATACCTGATCATAAAAGTATTTGTCCACATTGATATAATCGGTACATGACGAGAAGGACAATGTACCTATAGCCAGCAATATGGTATAAAGTATTCTTTTCATAATTCGTAGTTTTTGATTTAAAAGCTAAATTGAAGATAACAGGAGAAAGTTTTATTAATCGGATAGCTACTTCCCGATTCATTTGTACCTTCTGGATCCCACCAGTCAAACGGTGCCCAAGTAAACAAGTTCTGTCCGATAAATCCAAGACGCAGATTACTCACAAGGAACTTGCGTGTCCATACCTGAGGAAAGTCATAAGAAAGTTCCACATTTCTTAAGCGCAGATATTTTCTATCCTTCAACCAGAACGTAGATGCTCGGTTGTTCATATTGTTGTTTCCATAAGTCAGGCGAGGCCAGTCGGCATTCGGATTTTCCGTAGCTTCCGTGCCCGAAATTTCCTTTGGAATCCAACGATTACCATCTACCATAACTTGCAGAATATTACCTGTACGACCGTCATGGAAAGCATGAGGTCCACTGCCGCCTACGAAAAAGTCACATTTACCGGTTCCTTGGAGAAGCATGCTAAAGTTCCAGTTCTTCCAACTGGCGCTCAAGCCGATACCATACTGAAGTCCCGGCTGCTGACGATATCCCAAAGGTACCTCATCATCCGTTGTGATGACTCCGTCACCATTCACATCTTTATATTTAATATCTCCCGGAAGTATTGTTTTGTTAGCCAAAGATGCCTGAGAAGGACTTCTGTCAATGTCTTCCTGATCTTTAAACAAACCCAGGGCGATAAAACCACGGCTCTGATTCAATTGGAAACCCTTATTCATCTTGTACCATAATTCATTGGCGGCCTCATCCATATCCAGGATATCAGTTTTCTGATAAGTAAAATTACCACGGAGTTGCAGACTCACCTGTCCAATCTGCTGGGTGAAAGCGATATTTCCATCCCATCCGACTGATTTCATCTTACCTACATTGGCCATAGGTGTTTGGTCGGCAAGACCGGTTGTCAGCGGCATTTGATTGCGTTGCATAAAGATATCATCCCGTTTATCAACAAAGTAATCTACTGTTCCGGTGACTTTCCCATTAAAGATACTGAAATCCACACCGATATCATACTTCTTGGCAACCTCCCAGGTCAAATTCGATGTTCCCAGTGTTTTAATACGATAACCTTGTACTTTGTTAGTACCAAATTCACCAAAAGTATACGATCCTCCATCATCCGTACTTACCAAAGATATATAAGGGAAGCGACGTGCCTTATCATCGGTCAAGCTAGTTCTCAACTGGTCATTACCCACCTCACCATAAGAAGCTCTAATCTTAAACAGATCCAACCACGGCATCGCTTTCTTCACAAACGATTCTTCCGAAACCACCCATCCGGCAGATACGGCCGGGAAAAAGCCAAATTGCTTTCCATGTTCAAAATTCTCGGAACCTGTATAACCCCAATTAAATTCTGCCATATACTTATCTTGGAAAGCATAAGTAAAACGTCCTGAATAAGCCAAGTTGCGATGAGGAATAGATCCCATCAAATCACTCTCATCAAAATTGACGTCAGTAGTCTCTTGCTGATAGACCATAGCAAACACTCCAACGCGATGTTTCTGAGCGAACAATCGGCTATAATCCAAAGAAGCTTGCAAATAATAACGTTTATCTCCTTCCACTTTTTTTGTCTGAGACATTGCAGCAGCATTCTGTACTCTCTTCAACACCAGATTACCGTTTGCGTCACGAGAATATTCCGCAGACCACAACTCTTGCGCTTTAGAACGACGGATGGTATTCTTATTATAGGTATCAAAAGCAAAGACTCCGGAAAATTTCAAGCCTTTCGTTATAAACGACAAGTCCTGATCCAAAGCAACGCTACTTTCTACTTTGCTTTCCCAAATAGTGCGATATCCGGTTTGAGTCATCTGATACTCAGGCGTAGTCATGCCATTAACAACCGGCCATTGACCTGTAGACCATTTACGCGGAGAAGACAGCGGAGTATAGTAAGCAAAGGATTTCCAGATATCATCCGCATCGCTCTGTGGAGAATTGCGGTTAACCAACCATCCGCCTACACTCACTTTCAATATCGTTGAACGGGTTAAGTTCATATCTACATTCGCACGATAGTTCCAACGTTCATACGTCGTATTTGTATTGTATTTATTTTCAGAACTGGAAGTACGGTAACGTCCGTCTTCACTGGTATACTGTCCCGATACGAAATAACGTACATTATCGCTACCACCGGAGAAATTAATATTGGCATAATAGCTGGGAGCTCCACTTTTCAGCATCAAGTCTCTCCAGTCTACATTCGGATAAAGATCAGAGTCCAGTCCATACCGGATAATATTCATCTCTTCACTTGTATACAGAGGGCTTTCATAACGTCCTTCCAAAGCCTCATTAGCCAAACTCGCCCAATCATAAGCATTTGCATATTCAGGAACCTTCACCGGAGTATTCCAGCTGAAACCGGTTTTCACATTAATCTTCACTTTCCCTTTTTCACCACGTTTGGTAGTAATCAGGACAACACCATTTGCACCACGTTGTCCGTAAATGGCAGTTGCCGACGCATCCTTCAACACTGAGAATGATTCAATATCTTCTACCGGAATCTCATTAAAGCTACGTTCTACTCCATCCACCAGTATTAAAGCTCCTGACTTGGCACCAAATGTACTCATACCACGGATCCAGAACTCTGACATATTTTCACCCGGTTCACCGCTGGTTTGCATCGCTATGATACCCGGTACAACACCTGCCAATGCATTCGAAAGATTAGCTCCCGGAGCATTCAACTGTTTGATATCAACATTGGTAATGGCACCGGTCAAGGTCTTTTTCTTCTGGATACCACTGGCAGTAATCACCACCTCATCAATCTTACGGTTATCTTCTACAATTTTCACTTTCAGATTATTCCGGTCTTTGATCGATAACACAGGAATTTCAACTGTCTGATAACCAATAAAAGTCACTTGAAGTACATCATAAGCTCCCACCTTTATGGTAAACTCTCCATCTAAGTTGGTAATCGTACCGACGCCCGGCTGATTTTTAGCAACAATCGACGCACCGGCAACAGGACCAAGATTATCTTCCACTACCCCCTTGATTACAAATTCCTGCTTGCTCTCCTGTGCCCATGCACTATCAGGCACGAGCAGCATTACCGTCAAGAGTAATACGATACATTTTTGAATATTATTCATGGATAATTCTTTTTATAGATTATTTATTCTACTGTCACACGACGAATAACATGGTTATCGCGGTCAGCCACATAGACCGAGTTGTCCGGATAAACCGTCACACATTCGGGCTGATTGAATTTTGCTTCTTCGGGCAAACCGTCACCAAATCCACTCTGCTCGGGTTGGCCGGCGTACAGAGAAGCGGAACCTGCCGGTGTGATTTTACGAATAATGTGGTTATTACGTTCGGGAACAAACATATTTCCGTCTTCATCAAATGCCATCTGCTCCGGCTTATTCAGACGGACAGTCGCACCTGTACCATTGATATAGCCACTTTCATCCCATGCGCCGACAAAAAGAACCGGATTCCCAAAAGTATGTGTAGCAGCATCATAAGGAACCTGATAGATACAATGGCGGTTACATACCGCTACATAAAGGATCGTACCTTCGGTATTAAAAGTCATACGGGTTTCAATTTCCGTTGCATTGTTAATTCGGAAGAGAGGGGTAAAGTCTTCGTAACTCGGTCCGTCAAAACGATACACATAGCCAGTACCTTTATTACAGAAGAACACTTCCCCTGTTTTGGGATGTACTGCCAGTCCTGTAGTGCCGACTTTCTTCGCTCTGCAAAGTCCTCTTACATCCACGAATCCACCTTCGCGCGTTACATAAATAATATTGAAGTCAGTCTTGGTATTACTCTCATCCGTATAGGAATACTGAGAGATATAAAGAGTGTCCTGAGCCGGACTGAACGCCAGACAGGTAGGTGACTGAAACGGACCGCTGGAACACTGCACCAAAGTTTCCACTTCACCATTACGTGCACGGCGCAAAGCACCATTCTGTGTCTGACCACGTCCTTCATCTATAAAGAATACCGAACCGTCTTTATCAGTCAGCAAAAACCAGGTTCTCTGCAGCTTGGAAGCAGCATAACTGCCGTCCTCACGACCATTCATACCGTGTTGTCCCACCATCGTCGTCACATTACGCTTAAACTGATAACGGAATTTTGTCTCGGAAGCATACTCTTCTATATTTTCGTCTTTACCTATAAACAGACGAACATAACCTGTATCTGCACGTGCGGGAACGATGGCATAGATTACCTCATCGTCCATTCCTACAATAGCTGCTTCCTTGTTATTTACAGTGACCTTCACATAACTTGGATCGGAACCGAAATTTTTTCCACGGATGATTAACTGTGTTCCGATACCACCACTGTCGGGAGAGAAACTTTCGAAAACAGAGTGTTTACTCAAATCGGGAGGTAAGGCTTGATTTTGGCGTATCGGAGCCAAGTCATTGTTGCAACCCCAAAAGGCAGACATCCCTATTAATAAGGTAAGTCCGATTTCAAGCTTACGCTTCATAAATAAATTAGGTTTAATAAGATATTAAATTTAATTCAAACAAAATGAAATAAAAGGTAAAAAGGAATCATTGCATACTTAAATAAATTAAGTGGAGGATCGTGTTGTTGATTCATAGTTTCATGAGATATTTAGTTAAACATATTATATATATTCCTGCTTCTTTATTGCATCAGCAAAATTAGCGTGTTTGCCAAAATTCTGAGTTTTCCTTCTTCGTGTTTTATGCCACACGGCAGGGATATTTACTATTTTGGCATGATTTGATAATATTCCGGTTTTCTTTAAAAGTTAAATTCCCCGCAATGAAGGCTGAGATAAGATTCAGAATATCGATAACAGGAAAACGAACTTCTTATTTACTTTTTTGGCATAGACATTTACTCGCTTACAAACCTGCTATAGAGCATATTCTCTCAGTGTAATCAGACTCTTCACCTTCCGGGAAAAGTCTCGTTATGCTATACAGACAGTCAACAGAAGGGACTGATTATTGCACTTCTTCCAAGTGTTTGGTCCGGAATTCTTTTGGCGTGCATCCGTACTTTTCACGGAATACTTTAAAGAAAGTGACCTTATTAGAGAATCCGGCTTCGAATACAATTTCATCAATCGTCTTTTTCGTTTTCAGCAGCAAATCTTTCGCTACATGCAAACGACACTCCTTAATCATAATCGTAGGACTTTCTTCCCCCATCTCCTCCATTTTCCGGTAAAGGCTGCGAACGCTGATAGCCAAATGATCGGCTATGAAACGGGGAGTCAGTTCCTTCTCCTGAATGTGGTCATTGATAATCTTCAGAACAGATTGCTGGAACTTTTTCGATTCCTTATGTGTCAGTTTACCATCTGTCTTTTCAAAAGAGCTGATTGCTGAACTGAAATAATCCTTCAGTACTTCCTTACGTTCCAACATCTGACAAACAGAGATACGGAGATATTCGGCATTAAACGGTTTGGTGATATACATCTCGGCTCCTGCAGAAAGTGCAGCCATCTGCTGTTCCATTTCATGCCGGCCGGAAACCATAATAATAGGTATATGTGACGTTTCCTTCACCGACTTAATCCGTTTCGTCAATTCGATACCGCCAACTCCCGGCATCATGATATCGCAAATGATCACATTCGGATAAACTTCATTCAATACCTGCTCCACCCGTTCCGGCTCCTGCAGGGTGACCACATTAAAATCGTTAGAGAAGATTTCCCCGATGAACCACAACATTTCCAGTTCATCATCAATCACCAGCAATGTAGGCCGCATCTTGTCAAATTCATAGTGAGGAAGTTTCAGCACCAGTTGCGACTCTATTTTTGGAATGTATTCCGAAGTGATTCGTTTAGAAGACGATACGCCGGTAGTCACTTCCAGCGGAGGCAATGACAAAGTAAACAATACCCAGCCGTCAGGCGTATTTTCCACCTTCAGCGTACCATTCAGCAATTTCGCCATATTGTAGGAAATGGCAAGTCCCAGCCCATTACGGGAGAAGTTCTTTTCATCCTGATTTTCAAAGCTATCCAGGATAGCATAACGGTTGAAAACATATTGAAAGTCTTCTTCTTTAATCGTACTTCCCTCATTAGCAACCCGGAGAACCAGCAGGTTTTCATCGTTGGTATCCACTTCTATTTTGATACTTTTCCCATCCGGAGTATACTTGAAGGCATTGGATATCAGATTGATAATAATAGTATTCAGAAAACCTTTGTCTGAGTTCCAGGAAACTTGCTCGGGTATCTTGCTCAGGAACGTGATATTCCGGGATTTAGCCATATCGACAAAGGTTTTTGCCGTATTTTTCATTAAGGAAGATACATTCAGGGCTTCGATCCTCACTTCCCGGTTTCCGGTTTCGATACGGCGGAATTCGATCAGTTCGTGAATCAGGTTATTCAAACGTTCCGCGTTCGTCTGAATCATCTGAACATAATCGACTACGAATTTACTGAGTCCTTTTGATGAAAGGATACGTCCGCAAGGACCGTAGATAAGAGTCAACGGGGTACAGAACTCGTGAGCTATATTAGTGAAGAAACGAAGTTTCGACTCGAATACATTCTTTTGATGGCGTTTCTCTATTTCATTCAGCAGTTCCTGCTTTTTCCGTTTGGTGCGGAGAATGAATGAGCGTACCAGCATGGCGGCTATCATAAGCAGACATAAAGAATAAATGAGATACGCCCACCAAGAGGCATACCACGGATCACCGATCCGTATCAACAAAGAATAGACTTCACTTTCTTTATCGAATACACTATTGTAGTACTTCACCAATAACGTATATTCGCCGGGAGCCATGTTCGTGAAAGAGACAGAACTTTCTTTACCATTATTAATCCACTGGTCACTCAATCCTTTCAGTTTATAAGAATAGGTGCAGTTATTTCCGTTCAGATAATCGACAGAGGTGAATGAAACAGCAAAGAAGTTCTGATCGTATTTCAGATTCAATACTTCATTCTCCTTTTTACGGGTGATAAACTCTCCAAGATTGTATTGTTCTCCAAAGATAGAGAGTTTGTCAAAGTAGATGGGAGGCATATAAAGCTGTTCGGGACGTCCGTCTGCCTGAATAGCTACAAAGCCGTTGATTCCTCCAAAAAACAGTATACCCGTTTGCGGGTCTCTGTAGGAAGCTCCGTCACTAAATTCGACGACTTTAAGCCCGTCGCCAAAGCCGTAAGAGCGGAATACATTTCTTTTGGTATCAAAATTAATCAATCCCTGATTCGTACTCAGCCAGAAGTTATCGGACGAATGCCTCAGAATGGCATGGATAGTACTGTTCAGAAAACCGTCTTTCGCATTAAACAGTTGATAAGAGTTTTCTGAGGCATACTTAATGACTCCATAAGTAGTACCGATCAAATAATTGTCCGCATCATCTTTTATAATAGGTACTACCTTGTTCAAGTTCATATTCTCATACTTATGAGTGGTCAGCGGTTCCAATCCGTTGATCGTTTCATTGAAGCGGTATACCCCGTATCCCATATTGCCGAACAACAGGTTCAGACTGTCCCCCTTGCAGATCGTAAAGAAGTAATTAGAGCCGAATTCTCCGCCATTGACCACATATCGTTGCACATTTTCAAGAACCGGATGATCCGGTGTACCTCCGATACGCGCTCTGACTACTCCCATCCCCACACTGGCCAGCCACAATTCCGAGTCCTCCGTTTCATAAATATCATGTATGTATTTGAATTCCTCATTATCAATCCAGAGAGGAAGTTTCTTGATACGGCGTTCGCGATACGAATAAAAGTTCAGTCCTTCTTCATCACCGATCCATAGCAAGTTACGGTTACTTTCTCTGATACAGTAGACCGCATTACTGCCTAAACCGCTGTTCGATGTTGTCAGTATCTCCGAGCGACAGTCCGAGATATTCTTTTGTACCTCATAATCAAAGATTTTAAGTATACCATTCCCTTTGGTACCGATCCAAAAAGTACGCTCCTTGTCAAGCAGCAAAGCACGCACGGGCCGTTCTATCTTTTCGGTATAGTTATTCAGTACCACCGATTTTATAGAATAAAGAGGATTTGAGTAAAGATAAACGCCCTGCCCATCCGTACCAATCCAGACAACATCCTGAAAGCGGTCTTTTATCAGGCTGAATGTTCCGCTATTTATAGGTAAGGTCTGAATCTGATATTCACCGCTGTCTTTTTGCCTTTCCAACACCAGAACACCGTCCATCATTAAGCCGACAAAAAAGCTATCATGATATTTAACAATGGAGGAAATCTTGTCATGCGCCTGTATGTTCGCTCCCAGGTTAGCTATAAATTCATTCTTTTTACTCTCAATATGAAAGGCATAGAGATTGTATTCTTTATCCACGTAGTAAACGGCGGCGTCATCGTAAAAGCTACAAATCAATGGCGTGTGATGATCCAAACCGCTTTTCTGCGATACTAAAGTGATATTCTCCGTCAGAGGGTCCTGTTGCAGGTCATAACACCGATTATACCCTTTCATCATCACCCACATACGGTTATTTTTATCAAAGAAGAAAGTAATGACATCCGATATCGGGATACCAGTCACATTGATTTTCTTAAAGATGCCTTCCTTCTTATGAAAATAATAGATGCAGTTGGTGTCTTTAATGATAAACAAGGTGCCATGATTATCCTTATTCATCAAGAAGAGTTTCTGAAACTCATTAAAGCGTGTAATGGAGTTCGTTTTACGGTCCAGACGAATCAGGCTATAATAGGTCTGGAACCAATAAGTATCGTTGCCGGTATAGATAATATTATCAATTTGATTGCCGGATAAGTAATCCTCCTTGTCACGGGTCTTAAACTCTTCGATCTCCTGACCGTCATAGATATTGAGTCCGTCACAAGTGCCGATCCACATCAGTCCTTTGTCGTCCTGGCACAGAGAAGTAATAGAGCTGTTGGACATATATTCTTTGTCAGCAACCTGCTTCAGATTATAGGCACCGGCTGTATTCATCAGCAGATTAAGGCAGCAGAAGAAAAGTAAAATACAATGTTTTTTCATGGCATAGAATCCTTAGATTTGCAATATGACAAAGGTAAACAAAAAAACTTTCCAGCACTTTTTTGGCGCAGAATATATGTAAGAATGCGTGCCAGTTTGGTTAATTATAGCGCCACAGGGCAATTTAGTGTTTCGACTTCCGGTAGCGGCATTCCTTTTCTCTCTATTTTCGTCACAGAAACTAATTTTATTCATAAATTCATTTGTTCATGAAAACACATTTTTCATTTAAACACCTGTTATTTATTGGAGGTGCGGTGTTGTACAGCATGCAAATTTCTGCCGTCAAGAATCCGGTAGACTATGTCAGCACGCTGGTAGGAACGCAGTCCAAGTTTGAGTTATCGACCGGAAATACCTATCCGGCTACGGCACTGCCGTGGGGAATGAACTTCTGGACACCGCAAACCGGTAAAATGGGCGACGGTTGGGCATATACCTACGATGCCGACAAAATCCGGGGCTTCAAACAAACACATCAACCCAGCCCGTGGATGAACGACTACGGTCAGTTTTCCATCATGCCGATCACAGGCGGACTGGTATTCGACCAGGACCAACGTGCCAGCTGGTTCTCGCACAAGGCGGAGGTTGCCAAACCTTATTATTATAAGGTATATCTCGCAGACCACGACGTTACTACGGAACTCGTTCCGACGGAGCGTGCCGTTATGTTCCGTTTCACGTATCCGGAAACCAAGAACGCTTATGTCGTTATCGACGCATTCGACAAAGGCTCTTATGTGAAGGTGATTCCGGAAGAAAACAAGATCATCGGTTATTCTACCAAGAACAGCGGCGGAGTGCCGGAGAACTTCAAGAATTATTTCGTCATCCAGTTCGACAAACCGTTTACCTTTACTTCCGGCGTGAAAGAGAACAACATTCTCCCGAACGAAACAGAAGTTCAGGCCAACCATACCGGAGCGATCATCGGATTCGCTACCCAGAAAGGGGAGATCGTTCACGCACGTGTCGCTTCTTCTTTTATCAGTTATGAGCAGGCGGAACTGAATCTCAAAGAACTGGGCAAGGATAGTTTCGACCAGCTGGTCACTAAAGGAAAAGACATCTGGAACCGTGAAATGAGCA
>Ga0192240_10203_pt1 | contig 27595 bp, 19 predicted proteins | sample Koala_Koa27_H3_FD_131237 | JGI IMG/M metagenome (GOLD analysis project Ga0192240, IMG submission 131237) | Enriched cells from koala feces incubated with labeled cellulose particles, San Francisco Zoo, California, United States - Koala_Koa2-7_H3 ...
GAATTTGAACTTCCCGCGATCAGTTTTGTGACGTTAATGAACCGGGAAGAAGGGACGAACTAACGATTTGCAAGAGGAATTAGGAGGATGTTGACGTAATCATCCGCCTGTAGAGACGCACGGCGTGCGTCTCCGCGATGTAAGTCCAATCCAGAAAGATGCGGACTTGGTTATATGAGGATAGCCTTTTATCACATCCTATAAAAATCTATCCCACAGATATGTATCCTGATTGGAACGGGCAGGTATGTGGGGCACATACCGCGGAGACGCACGCCGTGCGTCTCTACAAGTAGATGATAGCGTTAGTCTATGTGTCTTTTCAATCGTACATCCGTTCAACGTTCCTTTGTGTTAAAAATAAAATAAGGGTCATGACCGAAGGGAGTAATCGTACATCTTTTTGCCTATCTATAGGTGGATGAGTACCCTATCATTTATCTGTGACAGGTAATATCCATCGTCCGTGATCCATCCGTACATCGCAAATCCCTTCCTTCTTTCCCGGATATATTTTGTTGGTTCTGACCCGTTTCACTAATCTTATAATTACTTAAAACCTCGTTTTTCTTCCGATTTATTGCAATTAATTAAAAAGATGCGTTAATTTTGCGGAATCATTTTTAACAGACAGAAATGGGCGACGACTCTTTGTTTTTAATTGACATAGATAAAGTTCTCCGGGAAAAAGCCCCTGCGCACTACAAACGTATCCCCGGATTTCTGATTTCATATCTGAAAAAGATTGTCCATCAGGAAGAGCTCAACGTGTTTCTGCGATCTTCGCAGGGAGAGATGGGTGTGGATTTCCTGAAAGCCTGTGTAGAGTTCCTGGATATGAAACTCATTCTCAAAGGCGAAGAAAATCTGCCGTCCGGCGGCCTGTATACCTTTGTATCCAATCATCCGCTGGGAGGGCAGGACGGGGTCGCTCTGGGGTATGTGCTGAGCACTCATTACCAGGGCAAGGTAAAATATTTAGTCAATGACCTGCTGATGAACCTTCAGGGGCTGGCACCGCTTTGTGTACCGATCAACAAGACCGGTAAGCAGGCGAAAGATTTTCCGAAGATGGTAGAGGCGGGTTTCCGGTCGGACGATCAGATGATCATGTTCCCCGCCGGATTGTGCTCACGGCGTGTCAACGGTGTCATCCGGGACCTGGAATGGAAAAAAGCCTTTATTGTCAAAAGTGTGCAGCACCAGCGGGATGTCGTGCCGATTCATTTCAGTGGCAACAACTCCGGTTTCTTCTATAATCTGGCCAACCTCTGTAAAATGATGGGGCTCAAAGTGAATATCGCCATGCTTTATCTGGTCGATGAAATGTTCAAGAACAAGCATAAGACCTTTACGATCACTTTTGGGAAACCCATCCCCTGGCAGACTTTTGATAAGTCGCGCACGCCGTCCGAATGGGCAGAATATGTAAAGGACATTGTCTACAAACTATAAAACAAAGAGGAAATTACTAATTAGTATATATGCAAGAGATCATAGAGCCGGTAAGCAAAGAGCTGATCAAAGCCGAACTTACGGAAGATAAACGATTGAGAGTGACCAACAGGAGTCACAACCAGATATATATCATCACTCATCACGATTCGCCTAATGTCATACGTGAGATCGGTCGTTTGCGCGAGGTCGCTTTCCGGGCTGCCGGAGGGGGTACAGGATTGCCGCTGGATATTGACGCGTACGATACCATGGAAAATCCTTACAAACAACTGATCGTCTGGAACCCGGAAGCGGAAGAGATCCTGGGCGGATATCGCTACCTGTTGGGCACCGATGTGCAGTTCGACGAAAAAGGAGAACCCATCTTAGCCACCTCACATATGTTCCGTTTCTCGGAAAAGTTTATCAAAGAATACCTTCCTACCACGGTAGAGCTGGGACGTTCATTCGTCACTCTGGAATATCAGTCGAGCCGCGCGGGCAGCAAGGGACTCTTCGCCCTGGACAATCTCTGGGACGGACTGGGAGCGTTGACGGTAGTGATGCCGAATGTGAAATATTTCTTCGGAAAGGTGACCATGTATCCGAGTTATCACCGGCAGGGACGCGATATGATCCTGTATTTCCTCAAAAAGCATTTTGGCGATACAGAGGGCCTGATCACACCCGTCAGACCGCTGCGGATGGAGGCCGACGAGAAAGAACTGGCCGCTCTGTTCTGCAAAGATACGTTCAAAGAAGATTATCCCATCCTGAACCAGGAGGTACGGAAATTAGGCTATAACATTCCGCCGTTGGTGAATGCTTATATGAGCCTGAGCCCTACCATGCGTATGTTTGGTACGGCTATCAATTACGGATTCGGAGACGTAGAGGAGACAGGCATCCTGATCGCTGTGGATGAGATCCTGGCGGAGAAGCGGATCCGGCACATCGAATCATTTATCAGGAAAGACTCCAAAGATTGCCGGATCACTTCCGGTGCCAACAAGATATTTACACCGCGGGAAGACTATTCCCATTGATCTTGCGGTAGAGATCGAGCGCGTATATATCCGTCATCCCTGAAATATAGTCCAATACCGCCTGCACCCTTTCATACAAAGAGGGTGCTCTGAGTTGGTACTGCTCCGAAATACGGTCGATCAGCAGTTGTGAATAGGCTTTCTCCGGATAGCGCACCGCGTCGATCATCAGATCCAGCAGCGTACTGATGATCTGAAAACCGGCCAGCTCTATATCCAGCACATCGCGGGAGCGGTAGATCTTCTCCGCGGAGACCCGCGCGCAGCCGCTATAAGCCTGCGCCGGAAGCTCGGCTACCTGGCTGATCAGGCTGCCGGTGAAGGCTCCGCTCAGTATCTTTTCTTCGTTGTCCAGAAATACCTGTGTGCATTCCCGGATCAGCAATCCGATCACCGAAGAGCGCAGGTAGGCGATCTGTTCATTCGGGTCGCTTACCACATCCAATGTTTTCAGTATACGACGCTGCCGTTCCGCCGGGAAGTAGTGCATCAGCAAGTCCACCGTTTCCTCCCGGGTAAGGATCTTCAGCTTATAGGCATCTTCAATATCCATCAGCTGATAGCAAATATCGTCTGCCGCCTCTACCAGATAGACCAACGGATGGCGCACGTAACGCGCCGGATGGTCGTTGAGCCGGATCAGTCCCAGTTCCCGGGCAATGCGTTGGAAACTCTCCTCCTCACTGGTGAAGAACCCGAATTTATTCTTTTCTCCTGCCAGGCTCGAAGAGAAAGGATATTTCACGATAGAGGCCAGCGTGGTATAAGTGAGCGCGAAGCCGCCACGCCGCCGACCCTGGAACTGGTGGGTGAGCAGGCGGAACGCGTTGGCATTGCCTTCAAAGTGTATCCAGTCCTGCCATTCATTTTCCGGCAACTGGTCTTTCAGGGCGAATCCTTTGCCCTCCGAGAAGTAAGTAGCAATGGCTTTTTCGCCCGAATGGCCGAAAGGAGGATTGCCCAGATCATGCGCCAGGCAGGTAGCCGAAACGATAGAACCGATCTCCGGCAGGTAGCTGTCTGCCAGTTCCGGATGTCGGGCCAGAAGCGCTTGCGCTACATCGTTCCCTAAGGAGCGTCCTACACAGGAAACCTCTAAGCTATGGGTCAGGCGGTTGTGCACAAAGATGCTTCCCGGCAGGGGAAATACCTGGGTTTTGTTCTGCAGGCGGCGGAAAGGGGCGGAAAAGATCAGGCGGTCGTAGTCGCGCTGGAACTCCGAGCGGTTTTCCTGACGTTCGGCATGGAACTCCTCCATACCGAAACGTTTCGCTGATATCAGTTGGGTCCAAAGCATCATGGGATTGACGATTTACGGATTTACGATGTACGCTCTCAGGATCAGATACCTGTCAGGCAAGGGCAGTACCTTTCGCCGGGAGCTGCTCTGCAGCCGATCCCGGCTTCAGGAAGTCTGAGCCAACCTCACTTCGGATGGGAGGAGGGTACATCCTAAATCCTTTGTTTCAGCTAATTTAACTGCAAATGTATGAAATTTTACTTCAATTTGTGTATTTTCGCCCGATAATCCGGTAAACACCTTCCAGATGAATATACAGATCGTCAATAAATCGCGGCATCCTCTTCCTGAGTATGCTACAGAGCATTCCGCCGGAATGGATCTGCGGGCCAATCTTTCCGAACCTGTAGCGCTGGCACCTTTGCAACGCTGCTTAGTACCCACCGGACTGTATATAGCAGTGCCCGAAGGATACGAAGCGCAAGTACGTCCGCGGAGTGGGCTGGCGATCAAAAAAGGGATCACCGTACTCAATTCGCCCGGTACGATAGATGCCGATTACCGGGGTGAGGTCTGCGTGATCTTAGTAAATCTTTCCGCGGAAGAGTTTGTTATAGAAGATGGCGAGCGGATCGCTCAGCTGGTCATTGCCCGCCACGAGAAAGCCAGGTGGCAGGAGGTGAATGAGCTGGATGAGACCGCGCGTGGCGCCGGTGGTTTCGGACATACCGGTAAAAAGTAAACAGAATGAAGAAAAAAGAATCCTTTCCTGTAATTTCCTTACAGGGCCGGAGCCCGATCCCCCGGTTCTGGTCTGTCGTTTGTCTGGCAGTGATCTGCCTGCTGAGTGTGTGTGTGACTCAGCGGGTGCAGGCTACTTCCTTTGCCGCGCCCGACCGGCCGTCGGCACGGATACTGACAGAACCGGAGCAACGCAAATACGACTATTTTTTCCTGGAAGCTACCCGGCTCAAGAACAAGCAGGAGTATGCCGCCGCGTTCAGCCTCTATCAGCACGCTTTGTCCATCTACCCCGACGGGTCGGCAGCGTTGTATGAGATTGCCCAGTTCTATCTCTTCCTCAGACAAATGACCCGGGGGCAGGAGGCGCTGGAAAAAGCCGTAGCCTTAGATCCGGATAATTTCTGGTACAATCAGGCGCTGGTGGGGCTCTACGAGTCACAAGACAAGCCGGAAGAGGCTACCGCTTTGCTGGAAGACATGATGGCGCGGTTCCCTTTTAAGCAAGACCCCCTCTTTGCACTGATCGATATTTACAACCGCCGGCAAGACTATCCGAATGTGATCCGTATACTGGATCGTCTGGAAGAGCAGATAGGCAAGAACGAACAGTTGAGTATGGAGAAGTTCCGCATCTATCTGCTCATGAAAGACGAAACCCGCGCTTTCCGGGAGATAGAGAACCTGGTAGAAGGGTATCCGATGGATACACGCTATAAAGTATTGCTGGGAGATGTATACCTGCAGAACGGAAAGACACAACCGGCCTATGAGCTGTATCAGGAGGTCTTGAAAGAAGAGCCGGACAATGCCATGGCCATTTATTCGCTGGTGGTGTATTACGAAGAGACCGGGCAGCAGGAACTCTACCAGCAGTATCTGGATGCGTTGCTGCTCAACAGCAAAGTCCCTTCCGATACGAAACTGAATGTGATGCGGCAACTCATCGTACAGAATGAGCAGCAGGAGCCGGACAGCACCCGTATTCTTTCGCTCTTCGACCGTATGCTGAAAGCAGACGAGGAAGATGACCAGATCGCCATGTTGTACGCGCAGTATCTGATCTCTAAAGGCATGGACGATCAGGTAGATCCTGTCCTGGAATATGTCCTGGAGATCGACCCAACCAATACCGCCGCGCGGATGATGTTGCTGGGTACGGCGATCCGGGAAAATGATTACGAACGCGTCATTGCCCTGTGCGAACCGGGCATCGAGGCCTCGCCCGCTACCCTGGAGTTCTATTTCTACCTGGCCATCGCTTACATGCAGTCCGGGCGGTGGGAGGATGTGGTGAGGGTGAGCCGCGGCGCGCTGGAAAACGCGGCGGAAGACGCGAACAGTGAAGTGCTCTCCGATTTCTATACCCTCCTGGGCGACGCTTCTCATACGCTGGGATACAATCAGGAGGCGTATGAAGCCTATGATTCGGCCTTAGTCTACAACTCTTCCAATATCGGGGCACTCAACAATTACGCTTACTACCTCTCGCTGGAAAGAAAAGACCTGGACCGGGCGGAGGAGATGAGTTACAAGACCATCAAGGCAGAACCGGACAACGGTACCTATCTGGATACCTATGCCTGGATCCTGTTCGAGAAAGGGAATTACGCCGAAGCCCGTATCTATATTGATCAGGCGATGAAAAACGGCGGGCAGGAAAGCGATGTCGTGGTAGAGCACTGCGGCGATATTTATGCCATGACAGGCGAGCCCGAGAAAGCGCTGGAATACTGGAAACAGGCCCGGGGGATGGGAAGTGAGTCGAAAACCCTGAATGAAAAAATAAAAAGAAAGAAATACATCGCGCCATGAAACAGAGAATAAAGATAATTGCTTTTGTATGGGGAGCCATTGTGCTGCTCTCCGCGTGTAAGACCAGCCGGGTGGTGACGGGTCCGACGGATACCCACGTCCGTTATGTCTCTTCTAAGTTGCAGTTGACCGTTCCCAACCGGAGCAGTACGCTCACGCTGAACGGTACGCTGAAAATGAAAAGCCCGGAACGTATCCAGCTCTCTGTACTGGTACCTATCCTGCGATCCGAAGCCGTACGGGTAGATCTGACACCGGATGAGGTGATCGTGATAGACCGGATGAACAAGCGTTACATACGTGCCGGCCGCGCGGACCTGAAGGGGATACTGCCGGAGAAAGCCGAATTCTCCCACTTGGAAAAACTCATCTTTGACGCAGCGGAAAAAGGAGATCGTGTGACGCTGACGGCTGCCGACCTGGGTGTGCCCGCGCTGGAGAAGGCCAAGGTAGAGTTCTATGATTTCTCGTACAACGAATTTACAATGACACCTACGGAGATTTCCGATAAGCATGCCGAAATGACCGTAGACGAACTACTTGCTATGCTGAATAAATTGAAGCTATGAAGCACACCCTTTCGGTACTGATCCTTTGCTGCTGCTTTTCCCTCCCGCTTTTCGCGCAGACCAACCCGTTGATCCGGGAGTTGGAAGGGAAGCGTGGGGCCTTGCAGAAACAGATTGCCGAAACGGAGACCTTGTTACAAACCCATAAAAAAACAGTAAGTAGTCAGCTCAACAGCTTAGCCTCCCTGACGGGCCAGATCGAAGAGCGCAAACGCTATATCCTTACGATCACCAACGATATACATTCGATCGATGCGGAACTCACTTCCTTGGAACGCCAGTTGCATACTCTTCAGAAAGAACTGGACGGGAAAAGGGAGAAGTATGCCCATTCCGTTCAATACCTCTATAAGAGCCGTTCCATAGAAGAAAAACTGATGTTCATTTTCTCTGCCCGGAGCCTGTCGCAAACCTACAGGCGGATGCGGTATGTACGTGAATACGCCACCTATCAGCGTTTGCAGGGAGAAGAGATCCTGAAAAAACAGGAACAGGTGAATCGCAAACGCGCCGAACTGGAAGAGGTAAAGAGCGCGCAGGAAGCCCTGTTGAAAGAGCGGGAGGAAGAGCAGAAAAAGCTGGAAGAACAGGAACAGGAAATGAAAGCCGTGGTGGCCGATCTGCAGAAGAAACAAAAGGGGCTACAGGCGGAGATTAATAAGAAACGCAAGGAGGCCGATCAGCTCAACGCGCGTATCGATAAACTGATCGCGGAAGAGATCGAGAAGGCGCGCAAACGGGCCGCGGAAGAGGCAAAGAAAGAGGCGAAAAATACTTCTGCTCCTGCGACCCCTGCCCGGAAAGCCGATCCGATGGCGGGCTATACCCTGAGTAAAGCCGACCGGGAACTTTCGGGCAGTTTTGTGTCTAACCGGGGAAAACTGCCTGTCCCTGTTACGGGACCTTATATGATCGTCAGCCGCTACGGACAATACAACGTGGAAGGATTGAAGAACGTCAAACTCGACAACAAAGGCATTGACATTCAGGGACAGCCCGGAGCGGATGCCCGTGCTATTTTCAACGGTACGGTGGCCGCCGTGTTCCAGCTCAACGGCCTGTTCAATATACTGGTGCGGCACGGAGACTATATCTCTGTCTATTGCAACCTCTCTTCTGTATCCGTGAAGCAGGGAGATACCGTCACTACTAATCAGGTGTTGGGAAAGATATTCTCCGACAAAAGTGACAACAACCGTACGGTGCTTCATTTCCAGCTGCGTAAAGAAAAGGAAAAACTCAATCCCGAGCCCTGGCTCAATCGCTGACAGGGTCTTGTTCGTGCTGCCAGCACTTCCTGTTCAGACTAAACAGACACCATAACGTTCCGGTCGTCCTTACAGTACGCGTTGGGCTGTTCGCCCCGCGCCCCCAGGGTGGCGGTTCGTTCCGGTTCCCTACACTTCTCCTGACCCTGGGTTGGCATCGGTTGTCCTTTCAGGACTTAGAGCCAGTTTTATTCACTTAAAGACGGTTAGATGCTAAGAAAGTAAAATGTCTTGTGAGGCAACCTCAAAGGCAAAAGTAAACGTATGGTTCAGGATGCCTTTTCATCTTCCGTATTTCTCCGTTCGCGCGTCCCGGATCACTCCCGACCAGTTGAGGCCAAATCCGAAATCATAACTATTACCCTCCGTATCGGCATGAGGGATCATATCGAACGGAACATCTTCGTTCTGACGTTCTACGGTGAACATATCCGCGGGCATTTGCAGCGGAAGCAGCCCTGAAGGTTCATAGCGGCCGGAGATCACGTCCAGCACTGCCTGCTCGCTGATGCCGAACCGTGCTAAAATGGCAGTGGCTCCCTCTTCAAATTCATGGAACACCATGGGGTGGTTTATGTTAAGTACAACGACTACCGGCTTGTCGCCCATCTGTTCGTAAGTATCCAGAAGCACCTTCAGGTCTGTCGCGTTGGATACACCGGCCGTTTTGTGGAGGTACGAGCGGTTGGTCACTGCCGGGTCAGTGACGGGGTCACCTGCTGCTATGCTGTGTTCCCGTGCCCCGGTTGCCAGGTAAGGCGCGTATTGCAGCGAGATAGGTACGTAGCCGTTGCCGCCCGATTCCCGGTCCCGGATATCATACCCGCCTCCGTCGTTGTTGCTGTAAGGGCTCGATACAAAAACCAGAGCAAAATCTGCTTCTGCCGGATCCGGAGTGAGATCGTAATAGCGGTCTACCAGTTGCGGGTCTACAGGCAGTCCGGTAGAAGGCTCCGACCAGTCGCCCCACCAGCTGCGCACGGCGGGGAAACGGATCTCCGGTATATATACCTTTTTCCGTTCCCGGACAGGCAGTATCTGGTTCCTGTTTTTCAGTAAGACAACCGATTGGAGCTGCGCCTCATAGCCAGCCTGCATAAATTCCGGCTGGCCCACGACGCGCGTGCTCTCTGCCGGATCGAGGTAAGGATTCTCAAAGAGGCCCGGGCGGAAGATATTCCTCAACAGCCGTACGGCCGATTGTTCGAACCGGTCGCGCATCCACGCTTCGCCGTGTTCCCTGACCCCCATCTGGTAGGCTTCGAGCACAGGTCCCATCTCGTTATTGCCTCCGAACTGATCTACCCCGGCCATTAGGGCTACGTAATGCCGTTCGGCCACCGAGAGGGTTTCCACTCCCCAGGGCTTTCCGGCAAAATCAGCCGGTGTGTCCCCTTCGTCGCCTGTGATGAGCCAGTCTGTACACACTACTCCATCGTAGTGATAGGTGTCGCGCAGCAGGTCCGTGATCATATATCTGCTGAATCCGTTGCCTAAGTTGGTACCGTCTTTGGCCTGGTTGTAAGAAATCGTATAATAGGGCATAAGGGCCGATGCCATCCCGGTTTTTCCCTGTAACCGGAAGGCCCCTTCGGTAAAAGGAAGCAGGTGTTGAGCCAGGTTGTTACCGGGAAAGACCCCGAACTTACCGAAGGCCCAGTGGGCGTCGCGTCCGCCCTCGCCGGTGCCTCCGCCCGGCCAATGCTTGGCCATGGCGTTCACACTGTGATAGCCCCAGCCATTGCTGATCTCGTCGTTGCCTCCCGAGGTCTGAAACCCATCTATATAGGCCCGTGCCATATCTGTAGCAAGTTCGGGGCTTTCGCCGAAGGTCATATAGATGCGGTACCAGCGGGGCTCGGTTCCGAGGTCTATCTGCGGAGAGAGGGCAGTCGTTATGCCCAGCGCCCGGTATTCACGGGAAGCGATCTCACCGAAACGTTTTACCACTTCCGGGTCGAAGGTGGCGGCCAGTCCCAGTCCGTCGGGCCAGACGGAGATAGTGCCTCCGGCCCCGGCGTTGAACTCCGCTTGGGTATTGCCTGCCGCCTGTCCCGAATGGCGGGGATCCGAACTGGTGTTTCCGGGTATCCCCAGTCCGGTACCTTCTACCCAGGCCTGCATCCGGTTGTTCCACCGGGCGGCGGTTTCCGGACTTTCTACCGAGGTGATCAGGATGTGACGAAGGTTGTCGTTGCTGAGAAACTCTTTTTGCGCGTCGGACAGGTCCCAGGGACGGGCGCCGCTTTCCGGGAAGGGCTTTCCGTGGTAGGTGCCCGCCGCGAATCCCCCTTCGCCGGCAGGGATCGACTGATGGATACTATAGAGCATCAGTCCGGCGATCTGTTCTACAGACATCCGGCCTGCCAGGTCGCGGGCACGCTCTTCTACAGGAAGCCGCCAGTCTTCGTAAGGATCGAGTTGCCCGTTGCGGTTCAGGTCTTTGAAGTGTAGACCGTCTACCGTCAGGATCTGTATCCCTGAGTCGGGTGAATAGCCCAGTGTGGGGCCTCCCTCATTAAAGACGAGTGTGTAGTTGTCTGCCTGCTGGGCCCGACTTTGCAGCGCCAGTAAAAGTGCCGGCAGGAGTATCCATTTTTTCTTCATATCTTTTGTTTTTGAACGCTCTCAGTCCCGAAGCGTTCCCCCTTTTTACAAAGATAAAACTTTTTACCTGTAAAAGAAGGAGAACGCTTCGGGATTTATTTAATCACAGAACGTCAGAGAGGGGAAGAGGGGTGTAGGGGCAAACAGATTTCTTATATTTTATAACAACTATTGGGATTTGTTCGGTAAGCGTATGCCGTATGCCGCACAGAGGGCATCCCTAATCCCGGGATCATCCGACGGCAGGGGTCGGGCTCCGCTCAGGAAGTGAACAGGAACCCGTGTTTTTCCTTTCCCGCGCGGAAAAGCAAAGTCAGTGGTTGTCCGGAGGCTGTGCGCCTTTTTTCTCTGTGCCGTATAGCTTCCCCGCACAGCATAGGTTCAGCCCATAGATCCCTGTAAGAGCAAGGATGATAAGCAGCGAACGACGGGGCCAGGTACCTACATAAGGTAGCCAGTATATAGCCATCAGGCAGATCCATATGACTGCTGTGAGGCCTTGCTTCCATCTGCGGCCGGAGATGAAACAGACCATCAGGTTGAATGAGAGAAATAACAACGGAAGTAGATACTGTGCGTATATCAGCCAGGAGCGGTTAAACATAAAAGAGCGGGGGAACACTCCTGAACCATAGCATATGCCCGTAACCACTCCTACCGAAAGCAGATAGAAAACAACCGTAGTTGCAAGTGCCGTTAAGAGACGTAACAGGAAACCTTTCATGGTCTATGCGCTGGGGAGTGATCGCGGTTTGTCATACCTTACTTCCGTGTACTTACAGTTCCAGTCCGTCGAGCCACTCCATATAAATATCCAACGCCTCCCGGATCTCCCGTATCATCACATACTCGTCTGCCGTATGCGAACGGGCCGACCGTCCCGGCCCCATTTTCAGAGAGGGGAATGGCATAAGGGCCTGATCCGACAAGGTCGGAGAGCCAAAAGGAACCCTGCCCATGCGGATGGCTTTTTGTACCGCCGGATGGCTCTCTTCTATCCGCGAAGAGTTGAGGCGGAAAGAGCGCGCGCGGGCTTCGCAGGAAATGTGTGTGCGGATCTCCGCGAAAAGTTCCTCGTTGCTGTACAACTCATTGCTGCGTATATCTACCACACAGGTACATGTGTCGGGTACTACGTTGTGCTGCGTACCCGCCTGTATCTGGGTGACACTCATTTTTACAGGTCCCAGCAGCGGGGAAATCCGGGGGAAGTGAAAATCGCGGAACCAGGCTACATCGTCCCAGATCCTGTAGATCGCGTTTTCTCCCTCTTCACGCGCGGCATGTCCCGAACGTCCGGTAGCTGTGACATCCAGTACCATCAGTCCTTTCTCAGCGATAGCCGGGTGCATTTCGGTGGGTTCGCCTACGAGGGCCAGGGCGATGGGAGGAAGCTCTTCTAATACACTTCCGATGCCTCCGCTACCTGAAATCTCCTCTTCACAGGAAGCCAGGAAAATAACGTTGTAGTTTTGTTGTTGGCGGCACAGTTGCAGGAACACCTGCAACAGGCAGACTAAGCTGGCGCCGGCATCATTGCTTCCCAGGCCGTAGATCTTTCCGTTCTCTTCCTGCGGGGTGAACGGGTCTTTGCGCCATCCGCTCACCGGCTTTACGGTATCGATATGCGAATTGAGCAATAGGGTCGGACGATCTGTCCGGAAGAAGGGACTTAAACACCAGACATTGTTTCCTTTCCTGCCTGCCGACATTCCCTGTAACTCGAGGTAGGTTTGCAGGAAGTCGGCCGCCTCTTTCTCTTCGCGGCTGACGGAAGGAATGGCGATCAGGGATCTCAGTAAGTTTACGGCTTCTGCCAGCATCAGTTCATCTTTCATAAAATACCCTCATTTTTCTGCCGCAAAGGTATAAAGAATAGTTGGTTTAATCGGTTCGTACAACAACTATTTGTGTTGCTTTCCATACCTAATCTGCTGATTACATTGGTAAAAATAAATTTCCTGCCCCCGGTGTTAATTCCAAATTAAACCATATCTTTGCAGCAGACATTTTAAATATACAGTTTATATGACTTATCATCACTTATCCGTAGTGGTCCCCAGACAGGCTGAGAAATACGGCGAGAAAGTAGCGCTCAGGTACCGGGATTATGCTACGGCTACCTGGATCCCTGTTACCTGGAACCAGTTTGCGGAAACAGTTCGTACCGTGGCCCATGCCATGGTGGAACTGGGAATTGAAGAAGAGGAAAACATAGGTATCTTTTCCCAGAACAAACCCGAATGCCTGTATGTAGATTTCGGGGCTTTTGCCAATCGGGCAGTTACTGTTCCTCTCTACGCGACCAGCTCTTCGGCGCAGGCGCAATATATTCTGAACGATGCCTCCATCCGTTATCTGTTTGTGGGCGAACAATATCAGTATGACGCGGCATTCCGTATTTTCGGCTTTTGTGATTCGCTGAAACAGATGATTATTTTCGACCGGTCGGTACAGAAAGACCCGCGCGATCTGAGTTCCATCTATTTCGATGAATTCTTAGAACTGGGCAAAGAGTATCCGCATCAGCAGATCGTAGACGAGCGCACGGCCCGTTGCAGCGAAAATGATCTGTCGAATATTCTTTATACTTCCGGTACCACCGGAGAACCGAAAGGAGTGCTGCTGCACCATTCCTGTTTCTTAGAGGTCTTTCGGATCCACGACCTTCGTCTGCCGGATATGACCGATAAAGATGTCTCGATCTGTTTCCTGCCGCTGACCCATGTGTTTGAGAAAGCATGGACCTACGTATGTATCCACAAAGGGGTGGAAAACTGCATCAATCTGAAGCCGGTGGATATCCAGATGGCGATCAGGGAAATACGTCCTACCCTGATGTGCAGTGTACCCCGTTTCTGGGAGAAGGTGTACGCGGGGGTACAGGAAAAGATCGCGCAGACCAAGGGCATTACCAAAAGGCTGATGCTGGATGCCATTCAGGTAGGCCGGAAACATAATCTGGACTATCTGCGTGTGGGTAAGACCCCGCCCATAGGACTTCAGCTGAAATTCAGGTTCTACCAGAAGACAGTCTATTCGTTGTTGAAAAAGACCATCGGTATCGAGAACGGGAATTTCTTCCCTACCGCCGGAGCAGCTATTCCGGATGAGATCTATGAGTTTATCCGTTCGGTAGATATTCCTATGATCGTGGGCTACGGGCTCACCGAGTCCAGTGCTACGGTATCCTGTACCTGGCGTACCGGATACGACATCGGTTCCGTAGGGCAGGTCATGGATGGACTGGAGGTAAAGATCGGCGAGGAGAACGAAGTACTGCTTCGTGGAAAGACCATTACCAAAGGATACTACAACAAACCGGAGGCCACCGCGGAAGCCATTGATGCCGAAGGATGGTTCCATACCGGAGATGCCGGCTATTTCGCCAACGGACAGCTTTACCCGACCGAGCGCATCAAAGACCTGTTCAAGACTTCCAACGGTAAATACATTGCTCCGCAGGCGTTGGAGACTAAGCTGGTGGTAGACAAATACATCGATCAGGTAGCTATCATTGCCGATCAGCGTAAGTTTGCTTCCGCGCTGATCGTGCCTGTCTATGCCTATGTAGAGGAGTATGCCACAGAGAAAGGACTGGAGTATAAAAGCAGAGAAGAATTGCTGCGGAACCCGAAAGTCTAGGCGCTCTTCCGTGCCCGTATCGACACGCTGCAGCAACAGTTTGCTCACTACGAACAGATCAAACGATTCACACTGCTTCCCGAACCGTTCAGTATGGAACGTGCCGAACTGACCAATACGTTGAAGCTCAGACGTCCGGTAATCGCGGAAAACTACAAAGCGGAGATCGACAAGATGTACGAAGAGTGATAAGTTTTGAGTTTTGAGTTTTAAGTTCTAAGTTTTAAGTTCTGAGTTCTGAGTTCTGAGTTTTTAAGTTCTGAGTTCTGAGTTTTTAAGTTCTGAGTTCTAAGTGGTAAATTTAAATTATAAGTGTACAGTATAAGTACTGTAAGACTACAAGGGACTTTAAACTTCAGTTCCATGCCACATCGTATCATGATAAAAGCTCCTTCGTCATTTATCACTCACTACTTACAACTCACTACTTAAAACTTAAAACTTAAAACTTAAAACTTAGAACTTACAACTTAAAACTCAGAGCTGAACAAACCCCGGAAAAAATAGTTATCTTTGCAGGCCCGTACGGGCAAAAAGTATCAAACAAACATAGTAGGAACAAAAAACGAAAGTCATCTATGATCACTATCGAACAACTTAAAGACGTGAAAGAGCGCACAGGTGCGCTGAGGAGGTATCTTTGACATCGACGGGAAGAAAATTCAGGTCGAAGAAGAACAATTAAGAACACAGGCCCCGGGTTTCTGGGACGACCAGAAAAAGGCCGAGGCACAAATGAAATTAGTCAAAGGTCTGCAAAAGTGGATCGAGGGCTATGAAGAGGTGAAGACGCTGAGCGACGAAGTGGAGCTGGCGTTCGAATTCCACAAAGACGATCTGGTGAGTGAGGCGGAGGTAGACGAGGCCTACCGCAAAGCACTGGAAGCCGTAGAGAACCTGGAACTTAAGAATATGCTTCGTGAAGAGGCCGATCAGTTGGGCTGCGTGCTCAAGATCAATTCCGGTGCCGGTGGTACCGAAAGTCAGGACTGGTCTTCCATGCTGATGCGTCTTTACCTGCGCTGGGCGGAAGACAATGGATACAAAGTCACCATCTCCAACTTACAGGAAGGCGATGAGGCGGGTATCAAAGCCTGTACCATACAGGTAGAGGGAGACTATGCCTATGGCTATCTCAAAGGAGAGAACGGGGTGCACCGTCTGGTACGTGTATCGCCTTTCAATGCCCAGGGCAAGCGGATGACCTCTTTTGCTTCGGTATTTGTTACTCCGCTGGTCGATGATACCATTGACGTACAGATCAATCCGGCTGCTATCTCCTGGGATCTTTTCCGTTCGGGAGGAGCCGGAGGACAGAACGTAAATAAGGTAGAGACCGGGGTGCGCCTGCGCTACAAGTACAAAGACCCGGACACGGGTGAGGAGCGGGAGATCCTGATCGAGAACACAGAGACCCGTTCGCAGTTAGACAACCGGGAGAATGCCATGCGTCTGCTGCGTTCGCAACTCTACGATATTGAGTTGCAGAAGCGGCTGGCCCAGCAACGCAAGATAGAGGCCGGAAAGAAAAAGATCGAATGGGGATCGCAGATCCGCAGCTATGTCTTTGACGACCGGCGGGTGAAGGATCACCGGACCAACTACCAGACTTCGGATGTCAACGGAGTGATGGACGGCAAGATCGATGGCTTTATCAAAGCCTATCTGATGGAGTTTGCCGGAGCAGAAGACTGACCGGGTGACGGGCGACAGAGCGAGGTGTATATTTTTACACAGGTAGTTTTGATTTTTCTGTATTTAGTTGTATATTTGGATAGTTATACCGGATAGGTATGCGGAACCATCCTTTGTTACATGTTATTAAATACAGATATTACTATGGGAAAAAGTAAAAAACCGACGCATAGTAAAAGAGAGGAAGAACAAGCCAGAAGAGTGATGAAAGTGATCGGTGTATCGCTGTTGATCCTGGCGCTGGCTTTGCTCGTGGGTATCTCTTTGCTGGGTTAAGAAAGACAAACAGGGGAGCGGCAGGATGCGCTCCCTTCTTTTTTGCCTCCGCGGATGCGGTATGCGTTTATAGGAGAGAGAAAAAAGATATGTTACAGGAAGTAGAACGTAAATTCTTAGTGAAAGGGGAGTTCAAATCCCGGGCCTATGCCCATCATCGGATGACACAGGGTTATATCTGTAGTGAACAGGGCAGGACCGTACGGGTGCGGATCAGCGAGCATAAAGGCTTTCTGACCATCAAAGGTCCTTCCGATGACTCCGGTGTCACCCGTTTCGAATGGGAGAAGGAATTGCCGCTTCCGGAGGCAGAAGCCCTGATGGAGCTTTGCCTGCCCGGTAAGATCGACAAAACCCGCTACCTGGTGCAGGAAGGAGATCATATCTTCGAGATAGATGAGTTTCACGGAGAGAATGCCGGATTACAGGTCGCGGAGATCGAACTCAGGCACGCGGATGAACCGTTTACAAAACCCGATTTTCTGGGTAAGGAGGTAACGGGAGACCGACGGTATTACAATTCCGAGTTGATGAAAAACCCTTTCAGCAACTGGTTGTGACCCGTTGCTGATGTACAGATTTACCAACCAACGGCCGACGCATTCCATCGCAGATCGGCGTAGCCAACCCCAGGCGGTCGGTACAGCCAATTGCGATTGGAATGACCTCATATTCCATAAGCAGCGTTGGAACTTATTTTCTATACTTATTGTAGAAAGTAATTCTTATAGATATGCTGTACAGGTGGATCCTACATCGGTAAAACGCAGCGGCTGAGGTTGTCAGAGCAGTGGAAGGTTCAGTCTGTATAATAAACATAACAATCGTACATCTATCATACATCTTTTGGAAGGTTTATACGAACATCTGCCCCATGAATTAGTCACTTTTGTATTGGTGACGTTGTTTTCTCTGCTGATCGGACTTTCCCAGCGTAGGCTGAGTCTGCATCGGGAGGGAGAGACTACGTCTTTTGGTACGGACCGTACTTTCACTTTCATCGGCATCCTGGGCTATCTGCTCTATCTCATGGATCCCGTAGGGTTGAAACTGTTTATGGGAGGCGGGCTGATCCTGGGGGTGCTGCTGGCGCTGAATTACTTTGTGAAGATGTCTCAGTTCCATGTCTTTGGTATTACCTCCATTGTGATCGCTCTGATCACCTATTCTTTAGCTCTAATCGTAGCCACACAGCCTTCGTGGTTCTACGTATTGGTGATTGTGGTGGTACTGTTGCTTACCGAACTGAAAAATACATTCACCGAGATCGCTCAGCGGATGCAGAACGATGAAATGATCACGCTGGCCAAATTCTTAGCTATCAGTGGTATCATCCTGCCGATGCTGCCCCATACGCCTCTCATTCCGGACATAGACATCACCCCTTACTCCGTATGGCTGGCTACGGTGGTGGTTTCGGGTATCTCTTACTCCTCTTACCTGCTCCAGCGCTACGTCTTCCGGGAGTCTGGTGTACGGGTTGCCGGTATCATCGGAGGGCTCTACAGCAGTACGGCTACCATTTCCGTACTGGCGCGTAAGAGCAGGCGGGTTTCCGATCAGCAGGTACCGGAATACGTCTCTGCGATGATGCTTGCGGTGAGTATGATGTTCCTGCGTTTCCTGATCCTGATCGGTATTTTCAGCCGGCAGATCTTCTTATCTGTGTATCCTTTCCTGTTGGGGATGTCTGTGGTGGCCGCGGGGGTGGCCTGGTACATCAACCGGCGGCAGAAAGCACGGGACGAAGCGGATATTTTAGCCGAAGAGGATAGCAGCAATCCGCTGGAATTTAAAGTGGCTCTTATTTTTGCCGGACTATATATTCTCTTCACCGTACTTACTCATTTTACCATTATCTACGCAGGTACGACCGGGCTCAATACGCTCTCTTTCCTGGCGGGCTTGAGCGACGTTACTCCCTTTGTACTGAATCTGTTGCAAGGTCCCGGCGGGGTTTCCGCACAGGTGGTGGCTGCCTGTTGTATGCAGGCCATCATCAGCAGCATTACTGTCAATATGTTTTATGCCTGGTTCTTCTCCGGAAGGCGGCAGGCGTTGCGCCCATGGATATTCGGGGCCTTTGGCTGTGTGATCGGTGTCAATCTGCTGATGTTGCTTTTTCTATTTTATACATTAAGTTAACGGGCAGGCGCGTTGATCCTTAAAATAGGATAATTTATATCTATTTTCATCTTTCTTAACTCCGATAATTTCGTAATAGTATCTTATGCGCATACTTTTGCCTCTGTTTTGTAACAAACCACCCTTCTTTCGCGTCTGATGGACAGAAAGAAACAATGAACCACTCACATGAAAAACAGATTAACTATGCTGTTGGGATTGCTATGCGTTGTCTGTATGGCTTTTGCCCAACACTCTACTACTCCGACATTTATAGTAAAAGGTATGCTGGTCGATTCTCTCTCGCTCGAAGGTGAACCGTACGCGACCATAAAGATTGTGAAAAAAGAGGCTCCGGACAAAGCGGTCAAGATGGCCGTTACAGACATGCAGGGGAAATTTCAGGAACGGTTCTCTGCCGAAACCGGGGAATATATCCTGACGATCAGCTCTGTCGGAAAGACTACCGTAGAAAAAAATTTGTGCTGGAAACCGGAACGAACGAAGTCGATCTCGGGACACTTTATACCGCGGACGCGACCAATGAGTTGGGAGTGGTAGAGATCGTAGCCCAGAAACCTTTGGTAAGAGCGGATATTGATAAGATTGAGTACAACATTCAGGACGATCCGGACTCACAGAGCAATTCTATCCTGGAAATGCTTCGGAAGGTGCCTTTGGTCACGGTAGACGGTGAAGACAATATCCAGGTCAACGGAAGCAGCAGCTTCAAGGTCCATGTCAACGGTAAGCCCAATACCATGATGAGCGATAACCCTACAGAAGTACTGAAAAGTATGCCCGCTAATTCCATCAAGCACATAGAGGTGATCACTAATCCCGGTGCCAAATACGATGCCGAGGGAGTAGGAGGGATACTCAATATCGTTACCATGGGTGGCGGTTTCGAAGGATATACCGTTACGTTCACCGGCAATGCCAACAATACAGGTGGAGGGAGCAGTCTGTATGGGACCGTACAGAAAGGGAAATTTACGATGTCGGGCAACTACAGCTTCAATCTCAACAGTCGTCCCCGCACTTATTCTTATGAAGAACAAGAGAATACCAATCAAGGGACCCGGTTGATCCGGGATACCTGGGGCAAGAGTAAAGGATCGTTTCAGCATGGAAACGTGGAGGCAAGTTATGAGATCGATACCTTGCGGCTGGTCACCCTGTCGGTAGGGATGTACGGAGGCAGTAATAAGAATCACGGGGAAGGGGAGGTGATCCTCTGGGATGCCACCGCGTTAACAGATATTTCTCCTTATTACTCTTACAATCAGTTCAGCAAAAACGATAACTCGTGGTATTCGGTGCGGGGAAATGTAGATTATCAGCGGAGTTTCGCGGCTGTCAAAGATCGTATGCTTACTTTCTCTTATAAGATAGATACCCGCCCGCAGAATTCCAAGGGAGACGCGTCTTACGCGTATGATCCGGAAACGGTGCATACCGACTGGAAGAATTACCTGGCCGAACTGTTGGAACAACAGCATACGGATGGTAAACAGACGACTACAGAACAGACTTTTCAGGCCGACTATACTACTCCCATAGGTGAATTGCATACGCTGGAAACCGGCCTCAAATATATCTCACGCAATAATACAAGTGATACCAAACGATACCTGGCCGGTGACTATGATACGCAGGGAAGTAGCCATTATAAACATCTGAATGATATATTTGCTGCCTACGGAGGGTATGCCATCAAATATAAGATCTTCTCCGGGAGAGCGGGAGTACGTTATGAACGTACTACGCAGAATGTGAAATACCAGGAAACGCCTGACCGGAATTTTAAAGTCCATTACAATGATGTGGTTCCTTCTGCCAGTTTCGGTTTCAAACTGGGACAGACACAAAATATACGTGCCGGTTACAACCTGCGTATCTGGCGACCGAGCATTTATTTCCTGAATCCGTATGTAGACGACAGTAATCCTGTCAATATCCGCGCCGGGAATCCCGAGCTGGAAACGGAAAAGAGCCATGCGTTTGATCTGAGTTACAGTAGCTTTACCAGTAAATTCAATATAAATCTTTCTGTGCGTTATTCGTTCAATAACAACAGTATAGAAGAGGTGAGCCGCATGGTATATCCTTCGGAGATCCCGGGATATGAGGCAGATCCGGCCTATGCGGATAAAGATGTGTTGTTTACTACCTTCTCCAATGCGGGTAAGTCGAAATATACGAATATGAGTGGCTATTTCAACTGGAACGCCACTCCGAAGACACGTATTTATACCAATCTCCACGGAGGGTACAGCCACCTGACTATGGTCGGTTCCGACCAGTATCTGAGCAACATGGGTTGGAATCTATTTGCCTATGGAGGGGTACAACACACTTTCCCTTTGGATATCAGAGCCACCCTGAATGTAATGGGGGCTACTCCGCATGTGACTTTGCAGGGACGGGGATATAGTTTCCGCGACTATAGTGTCAGCCTCAATCGCTCATTTATCAACAAACGGCTGACATTGAGCGCGTTTGCCGGGAACTTCCTGACCAAATACAATAAGAATACTTTCCGTAGCGAAGGAGAGGGCTTCCGGCAATTCAGTGAATATAAGTATTCCCGTCGTCGGTTCGGGTTCAGTATCAGTTATCGTATCGGTGAGCTGAACGCTGCTGTGAAGAAGGCTGCCCGTACCATCAGTAACGATGATGTGAAAGATGGTGGTGGTGGCGGTGGCGGCGAATAATTTGCCGTTTCTGAAGAAATCTTTATTTTTGTAGTTATATATATTCTCTCACTGTCCGGGTTTTCGTTGGGAAGGTCCGGGCAGTCTCTCTTTTTGCGGTATGCTTACAAAAATCATATACATGCGAACACTGCATCTTCCGATCGTTTTTCTTTGTATGGCCGTCTGTTGCTCCTGCGGCCATAAACCCGGTAAGGGAACACAGGTAGAAAAGGAGCTGGACCGTCTCTTCACGGATCTTTTCCCGGCAGATGAACCCGGGGCGGCTGTGCTGGTGGCCCGTGGCGACTCTATCGTGTACAACAAAGGCTTTGGCCTGGCTCGCCTCGATACCCGGTCGCCGATGACCGGGAATACGATGCTGAACATCGCTTCTGTCTCCAAACAATTCTCGGCGGTGGCTCTCTGTCTGCTGGAAGAGCAGGGAAAACTTTCCCTGACACAGACCGTCAAAGATTATTTTCCGCATTATAAGGCGGATTTCTACGATCGCATCACCCTGCGTCACTTGCTCACCCATACCTCCGGCCTGCCCGACAGCCGCGACCGCACCGACCGGGAGTTTATGCTCTACTGTCAGGAGGAGGAGTCGTGCGGCTACCTGACCGATCTGGATTCCCTGGCCTTCGAACCCGGCACGGGATACGAATACCAGAACCCTACCTATCAGTTGATGCTGATGATCATCGAGCAGGCTTCGGGCGAGCAGTTCGACGATTTTATGCGCGCTCAACTCTTTGATAAAGCGGGTATGCCCGACGCGGTCTATTTTGAACCCCAACGCTCTATTCCCCGCATGGCGCATGCCTACCTGCAAGATCCCGATACCGGAGTGTGGGAAGAGCACGACTATGGAGAAGCCAATTTCTTTGGTACCAAAGCAGACGGCGGATTGTATACTTCGGCCGAAGAGTTTTTCCGCTGGCACCGTGCCTTGTGGGAAAACCGTATCCTCTCTGCCGGAACACGGGAAGCCGCGCATACCGGATATACCGACACCGATATACCGGATACCCGATATGGCTACGGATGGTTTATCGAAAAACGTCCAGACCGTCCGCGGAAGATCTATCATACCGGAGACAACGGTGCTTTTCTGCTGTTTGAAGGCTATTATCCCGATCAGGACCTTTTTACCTGATCTTTGCCAACCGGTGCGACTGGGAGCGGGAAGAGACCGTAGAGAAAGTAGATCGTATCTTTGAAAAGGCCGGATGGCTGGAGTAAGCCGGGTCTGTTTGCAGACAGCAGATCCCCGATGCCGGCCGGAGAAAGGCTGTCTGTAGGTGGGACAGCCTCTGTGGGGCTATACAAAAGACTGAGCCTTAATAAGGAATATATCCGCTTTTCTGGATGGTTTGCTTTCCTGCCGCTGTCTGAAGCCAGCTATAGATCTGATATGCCATGGACGATCTGTCCAGATCGGAGCGGACACCGCATATACTTCGGCTACGTAGGGGTACGACTTGTTCGCTATGGATGTTTTATTAGGAGTGACTCCATCTATGGCAATGCTTCTTACCGGGGTATAGGTGATGATGTGTTCCTTGTAATAATATACCGTATAGCAAATGGCATCCTTATTGCCATCGACAACCTCAAATGCTCCTGTCATGCTAAAAGCCATCAATTCGAAGGGAGATTCGGGAAATTGAGAAATATCCAGATCTTTCATCACTAAGGTTTCCATCAATTCCTGACTGCCCGAGTTCGCATTCCGTACATAAGCATTTATTTCCGCATCTCTTCCTCCCACCTCTTTCCAGTTTGTTAGTTTGCCTGTATAAATATCCTGTACCTGTTGGGTCGTTAAGGATTTTATCTCATTTTCCGGATTCACAATAAAAACAAAAGCATCTAAGGCAATAGGGATTTCGATCAGGGTCACTCCCGCGGCGTCGGCATGTGCTTTTTCGTCGGGTGACATGGTTCGCGCGGAAAGTATAAGGTCTGTTTCTTTATCGATCAGATGGATGATGGATTGATGTGTTTGGGAAGATTTGATCTGTTCGTTGAACTTCGCGGAATTCGTTTGATTAAGTTTCGGTTGAACTTCTTTTAAATTACTGTAATGATTTACCCATTTGTAATTAATACCCAGCAGTTTGCAGGCAATGATCCGGTTCAAAGGGGCGGTGGAGGTAGAACCGTCTATCTTCGGATAATTGTCAAGAGTCAGACCTTCAATGATCGTGGATTGCAGATGTGTTTCTTTGTCACAGCTGGTGCAAACCCATAGGATAGACCAAACTAAAACGATACTTAAAATTGGTTTTTTCATCTTTGTGTGAATAAATGAGTGTATATGATCTTGTGCTTCTTATCGGGCTTCGGAACAGAGCGAATGCTGAGGCTATTCTGGCAGCGTATTGGAGAACAGCATCTGCTGTATGACGGGCTTACGGAATAGTTTATGTGCTCAAAGATATTAAATATAGGATACAAAAGCGGGATAACCTTTTATAATTGTTACTTTTTAACGGTCTGGCACACACACAGGTGCCTGGGGCAGGTAACACTCATTGGGCAAGAGAGATCGTCCTTGTGTTCCGATGTATGTACCGGGAATAGCAGGTAGGACGACCGATGGAGCAGGTCAGCCGCCAGACAACTTATGGAGTGGACTCACTTACATTTTGCTATCTGTGACAAAATGATTTTTTCTGCCAGGCAGATTCTTTTCTTTCCGCACAGAAAACCGCAAGATGGAAATAAGTTAAGGAAACGGGACCTAAAAAACCGATTGTTGTCTGACCTGTGGCGAAGGATATACCAGTGAAGGTAAAACCGGATATTCTTTGTCCGTGAAGAGTCATTGGGTTTCTTCTGGTAGAAATGGGATACAATGTGTGGTGTGGTTCGCAGCAGTGTTCCAGCACGAAAGGAGAGAGAAATTATGTAAATAAAATTCTTTACCGGTAAAACTTCGGAGTTTTACTGCTACACTTCCGGTGTTTTACCGGGAGAAATCCGAAATCTTACCGGAACAAAATTACATATATACCGTCTGAATATGCGCGAATCACGTATATTCATAGAATAGATATGCGGAATTCGCTCCGGAACAGGTATTTTTTATCTTGTCAGGATTAGCGAAAAAGGATTTTACAGATAAAAAAGATAGTAAATGTGCATATATACTATCATTTGATAGATGCGTTAGAGACGCACGGCGTGCGTCTCCGCGGGGCCGGATTCCCGGACGTGTTTTTTCCAGGGTGAATAATGGATAAAAAAGGGTTGACCGCGGGAGAAGCTATTTGCCGCGGTCTAGACACCTTTACGATCAGATTATGAATGTGTCTGAAAACCCAGCGACTTCAGTCCCCGCTGTACATCGGGATGGCTCATAAACAGTTTCCAGAGCAGTCCGCTCCGGTAGTTCTCGATCATCACTGCTACAGGGCCCTGGTCAATGGCTAAGTAGCGTTGAGGATACCAGTTGTCTGTTGCGCTGAATGCGTCGTAGAAGCCATACGTTCCGAACAACTTATCTCCTTGTGCATACAGATGGCGCATCACCTCCATAGATTCTTCCGGAGTATAGACAATGGAAGAGAGAGCGGCGGTAGGAGAGATCACTCCATGATCTTCCGATTCCAGCGGAGCATGTGCGGCATATCCGTTGACTGAATAGCTGGCAGTCAGTCCCCAGCAAGCCGTTCCGTATCCTTTATATCCTTTCGGATTACGGAGGCAGTAGGCCCGGTTGATGAGTGTCAGGTTTCTCATTTCATCGAAATAAGAAGCGTACCTGTCTCGCAGCCCGCGCGGGTCCAGAGCCAGGAAAGAGTAGTGTGCCCAGAAAAGAGGACCTGCTTCCGTGCCCTGATAGCGCAGTCGCAGCGGTATATTCTCTACTGTATGCGGCGATACGATCGCACCGTTTTCGGCCCATCCCTTGTGGTACACCTCCGGAGTGATGGCATGAGTGGGTGAGGAGGCCGCCAGGATATACATGATCAGGCATTCGTTGTAGCCCCGCACGGGAAAATTCATATCCCAGGCGTGTCGCGGGCTCCAGTGCCAGTAGAGTACCTCCTGTCCGTTGCAGTACCAGCTCCACTCCACCTCCCGCCACAAGGTGTCGATACGTGCGGCGAGTCCCCGCTCGGCTGGAGTGCCTGTTACATAGTATTGGTGCAGCGCAAGGAGTGCCTGGATCAGGAAAGCCGTCTCTACCAGATCTCCACCGTCGTCTTTGGCACTGAACGCTTTGACACGTCCCGTCTCACCGTACCACCAGTGTGGGAAGGCACCGTGGAACCGGTCGGCCGTCTCCAGAAAACCGATGATCCGTTCCATGCGTACGTATCCCTCTTCGCGGCTGATATAGCCCCGTTCGATACCGGAGATAAGGGCTAATATACCAAATCCGCTTCCGCCGGACGTGATCACGTTTAAGTCGTTCTCCGGATAATGTCCGTCCACATGATAGCGTTCCCGGGCCATACCGCTGACGGGTTCAGCTCCTTCCCAGAAATAATTGAATGTGCGTCGTTGCACGGTATCCAGCAACGCTTCGTCCGTCAGGGAGGTCTCTTCCTGAGTGGCGCGTCCGCGTGTGCTGTCCTGGCATCCTGCCGCAAGCAGCAGGAGTATACACAGAAGGGCAAATCTTCGTTTCATAAAAGCATCAGTGGGTGAGGGTGAAACGTGTCTTTTTCAGGTCCCGGCTGTTGCCGCCGATCATCACATCAAACTCTCCCGGTTCGTATACAAACTCCAGATCGTAGTTGTAGAACTTCAGCATTTCGGTGGTAATGCGGAAAGTGACTTCCCGGCTCTCTCCTGCCCGGAGGAATACCTTATCAAACCCTTTCAGCTCTTTCACCGGACGGGTGATACTGCCTACCAGATCGCGCAGGTAGAGTTGCACCACTTCGGCTCCGTCACGCTGTCCTGTGTTGGTCACGGTTACCGTCACGGAGAGTTCGTCGCCGGGCGACATCACCGGGCTGCTGAGCCGGAGGTCGCTGTACGCAAAGCTGGTGTAACTGAGTCCGTACCCGAACGGGTAGAGCGGCTCGTTGTCTACATCTAAGTAGTTGGTACGGAACTTCTCAAACCATTTGCCCTCTTCCAGCGGGCGGCCTGTATTTTTGTGGTTGTAGTAGAGAGGGATCTGACCTACGTTCTTCGGGAAGGTCATGGTCAGTTTTCCACTGGGATTGACCGCTCCGAAGAGTACATCGGTAATGGCATAGGCGGCTTCACTGCCGCCGAACCATACATTCAGAAGGGCAGGTACGTGTTCCTGTTCCCAGGTGAGGGTGAGCGGACGTCCGGTGAAGAGCACCAGCACCACCGGTTTCCCGGTTTTCAGCAACTCTTCCAGCAGGTGGCGTTGCACATCGGGCAGGTCCAGGTTGGTACGCGAACTGCTCTCTCCTGTCATTTCCGACGATTCGCCCAGGGCAGCTACGATCACATCGGCCTGTGCCGCCACGGACAGAGCTTCATGAAGAAGCTCTTCGTTGCTGCGGTTGTCACGGTGCAGGCCGCGTCCGAACATCGTGGCACGCTCTTCGTAGGCCGCGTCGCTGATGAGGTTGCTCCCTTTGGCATACACCACATTCACCTGATTGCCAAGCACCTCTTTCATCCCTTCTATCAACGAAGGATAATCGTCCAGACGCGCGGCTACACTCCAGGTTCCCGGCATGTTCGAACGGGTATTTGCCAGTGGGCCTACCACCGCCACCGTTCCTTTCTTGGGCAGAGGAAGCAGGTTATCGCTGTTTTTCAGCAAGACAAAACTCTCCGAGGCGATGCGACGGGATACATTCCGGTGTTCCGGCGTAAAGATCTGGCGTGCCGGACGGGTCGGGTCGCAGTATTTGTAAGGGTCTTCAAACAGCCCCAGTTTGTATTTAGCCTCTAAGATCCGGCGGCAGGCACGGTCCAGCGTTTCTACAGCTACCTTGCCTGCTTCGACAGACTGTTTCAGGGTGCCCAGGAATCCATTGCTCACCATGTCCATGTCCATGCCGGCGTTCAGGGCCAGGGCAGATACTGTTTGCAGGTCTCCCATACCGTGATCTACCATCTCCGAAATACCGGTGAAGTCACTCACTACAAATCCGTCGAAGCCCCATTGGGTGCGGAGTACATCGGTAAGCAACCATTTGTTGCCACTGGCGGGGAGTCCGTCGATCTCATTGAAAGAGGCCATTACACTTCCCACGCCCGCCTCTACGGCGGCCTGGTAAGGAAGCATGTATTCGTTGAACATCCGGTTGCGGCTCATGTCTACCGTGTTGTAGTCGCGTCCGGCATCCGGTGCTCCGTAGAGAGCGAAATGTTTCATGCAGGCCATGATCTCGTCGTTGCCACTCATGTCGGTTCCCTGATACCCGGCTATCATCGCTCTGGCAATCTCGGCAGCCAGGTAAGGATCTTCGCCGTTGCCTTC